>Ga0209131_1000486_pt1 | contig 28676 bp, 20 predicted proteins | sample GraSoi_2013_40cm_FD_185826 | JGI IMG/M metagenome (GOLD analysis project Ga0209131, IMG submission 185826) | Grasslands soil microbial communities from the Angelo Coastal Reserve, California, USA - Sample 9_17_2013_40cm (SPAdes) (version 2) | ecosystem: Environmental > Terrestrial > Soil >... | reverse complement strand
TGCTGCAGTACGCGTCCCTCCCGCATGACGGCGACCCGATCGCCGAGCCGAAAGGCCTCGTCCATATCGTGGGTGACCAGCACGATCGTCGTGCCAAAGCGCCGCTGGATGTCGAGCAGGTCATCCTGCGCCTTGCTGCGGATGACCGGATCGAGCGCCCCGAACGGTTCATCCATCAGCAGCAGCGCGGGTTCAGCGGCCAGGGCTCGGGCGACGCCGACACGCTGCTGCTCGCCGCCGGAGAGCTGGTGAGGAAACTTGCGTCCGCAGGTGGCCGTATCGAGCTGGAACACCCGCAGGAGCTCCGCCACACGGGCAGTAATGCGCGATTTCTCCCATCCCAGCAGCTGCGGCACCGTCGCAATATTCTCCGCCACCGTCCGGTGTGGAAACAGTCCATGGCTCTGGATCGCATAGCCGATCTGGCGCCGCAGCAGGTGCGCAGGCGTGGAGGCCGTGTCAGCCCCGTCGATCAGTACGCGCCCGCTCGTGGGCTCGACCAGCCGGTTGATCATGCGCAGCAGCGTGGATTTTCCGGATCCCGAGGTGCCCACGATCACCGTGATGGAGCCACTCTCGATCGACATCGACACCGCATCGACGACGGTGGTCGATCCGTACCGCTTCGTCAGGCTTTCGATGCTGATCATCGCGCCCCCCGGTTCATCAGATCCACCAGGGCGTCGAGCACGACCGCGGAAGAGAAGGCCAGCATCACGATCGGGATCGCGCCGAGCAGCACCAGATCCATCGCCGTCTGCCCGATCCCCTGGAAGACGAAAAAGCCGAAGCCGCCGCCACCGATCAGTGCGGCCACGGTCACCAGACCGATGTTCTGCACCAGCACGATGCGGATGCCGGTGAGGATGACGGGCAGCGCCAATGGAATTTCGATGTGGGCCAGGATCTGCCGGGTCGTCAGTCCCATGCCGCGCGCAGCGTCGACCGCGGCGGGCGAGACACGCCCGAGCCCCACGACGGTGTTGGCGACGACCGGCAGGAGCGAGTACAGAAACAGCGCCACCACGGCCGGGGCGGTTCCGATACCGCGGATGCCATGCTCGGCGGCCCAGGGAAAGGCCGCCGCCAGCGCACCGAGCGGTGCCATCAGGATGCCGAACAGCGCGATCGACGGAATGGTCTGGATCAGATTGAGCGTGCCGATCACCCCGGCGCGGATCCGCGGAATCCGGTGGCAGAGTATGCCGACGGGAAGTGCTACGACCACGGCCGCGGCAAGCGATCCGAACGCCAGCAGCACGTGCTGGCGGGCCTCGCGTGCGAAGCGATCCGCGTTCACCGCGTACTCGCGCATGATCGAGAGATGGTCAAAGGCGCCGCTGGCGAAGGCGAGGCCCGCCGCGGCCGCAAACAGCGCGAGCAGGAGTACGCGCATCGCGGGCCCCGGGCGCAGCCGCGTGATCGCATCCGTGGTCATGAGTCCCAGCGCAATCAGCAGCACCCAGAAGCCCGCACCGGGTGCGACGCGAACGACGGTGTTGCCAGGCGGGGTCAGGGCATTGCCGGCCGCGGCAACGGCCATCGTCACGGCGATCACTCCGAGGAGCGCAAATGCGAGGCGCCACCTGGCATTGGCCACGAACAGGGCCGTGCCCGCTGCCAATGCCAGCATCAGATCGAAGGCGAGCAGCGGCCCCACCGGTAGAAACTCCAGCAGCGTGCGCGCCTCGCCCGGAACGATCCGGTTGGCCTTGATCAGCACGAACGGCAGGAAAACCAGTGCGGCAACTCCGATCGCACTGAGCAGAGTGCCCAGCGGATCGAGCGTAGGGGATCGCCGCTGGCTCACCGCAGGAGCCTGCGTGAACGCAGGTAGTCCTCGGCGACCGCCGCGGCGGATTCACCGTTGACCTGGACCCGCGCGTTCAGCGCCTGCAAGGTCGCGCTGTCGAGGCCTGCCATCAGCGGCGCAACAATCTGGGCGATGCGCGGATTGGCCTTGAGCACGGCCTCGCGTATGGTCGGCACGGGCGCGTAGACGGGCTGGTCATGCCGGTCATCGTCCAGCACCTGCAGGTCCGCCGCCACGATGCCGCCATCGGTGCCATACACCATCGCCGTGTTGGTGCCGTTGGTCCGCGCGGCCGCTGCACCAATGGTCGCCGAGGTCTCGCCACCGGCCAGCACGATCAGCTGTTCGGAACGCATCCTGAAGCCGTAGGTTTTCTCCAGTGAGCGCAGCGTCCCTGCGTTCGCGAACTCGGCCGAACAGGCGAGCACCACCTTGCCACCGCCACTGACCCAGCGGGCAAAATCACTCATCGTACGCAGGTGGTTGATCCTGGCCACATCCTTGCGCACTGCAAGCGCCCAGGCGTTGCTGGCGTTCGCGGGTGTCAGCCAGACGATATGATTGGCCTCGTAGTCGAGGCGCGAACCCAGCTCGTACCCCTGGCGCAGGTCTTTCCAGGCCGGATCGGAAGTACGGTTGAAAAAAAAGCCCGCGTTGCCGGTGTACTCCGTGTAAAGGTCGATCTCACCTGCGATCAGCGCCTTGCGGACCACCGGCGTGGCGCCGAGCGCGGTCCGGTCCAGGGTGCTGATCCCGGCCGCATTGAGCAGCAGCCGGATCATCTGCCCGATCATTACGGATTCACTCGAGAGTTTCGAGGACACGACGACCGTCGCGTGCGAGGCAGTCAGTCCGCCGAGCACCAGCAGTGCAACCCCAATCACGGACTTCAGCAGCTTCGACAAGCGGCGCCTCCAGCGGGCCCATCCGCACAAGTTGTCGGTTGTTGCCGCGCGCGTCAAGCCCACCGCGAGTCCGCTGCGTACTTGTCAAGCCTTATGGGGCATGCTCAAATGCGGCGACAGCGTACAGGCGATCGCCTTATTCATACGAATGCGCAGCGCGCAGCGAGCGGTCGGTATTCCGCCGCGCGACTGTTCCGGGAAGGGCTCCTTGGCCATCGTGGCTGGTCGCGCGCGTGGCACAAGGCGAGCCCGCGTCCGCGCTACCAGGTGGTTATTGTCGGAGCCGGCGGCCAGGGGCTGGCGACCGCCTACTACCTCGCCACCGAATTCGGGATCCGCGACGTGGCCGTCATCGAGAAGGGCCCGATTGGCCTGGGCAACGTCGGGCGCAACACGACGATCATCCGCTCCAACTACTTCCGGCCGGAAAATGTGCGTTTCTACGATTACTCCCTGCAGCTGTGGGAAGGGCTTGAGCGCACTCTGAACTTCAATGCCATGGTCAGCCAGCGCGGCACGTTGAACCTGTTCCACACCGAATCGCAGCGTGACCTGTTTACGCGCCGCGCCAATGGCATGCGGCTGCTGTCGGTGGACGCACTGGCGCTCGACCGCAAAGAGGTCAAGACCCTGGTTCCGCTGGTCGATCTCGACAATGGCCGCTACCCCGTGCTGGGTGGTTTTTTGCAGCCACGCGGCGGTACCGTGCGTCACGACGCCGTGGCCTGGGGCTATGCGCGCGCGGCCTCCGCCGCCGGCGTGGATATCATTGAGCATTGCGAGGTCACCGGGATCCGGCGCGAGGGGCTCGTGGCACGCGGCGTGGAAACCACGCGCGGTTTCGTCGCGGCCGATCGCGTGTGCCTCGCGGTGGCGGGGCATTCCTCGCAGCTGGCCGCCATGGCCGGATTCCGCTTGCCGATCGAGACCCACGTACTGCAGGCCTTCGTGAGCGAGCCGGTCAAACCGGTGCTCAACGTCGTGCTGACCTACGGCGCCGGTCATTTCTACGTCAGCCAGTCGGACAAGGGCGGGCTCGTCTTTGGCGGCGGCATCGACGGCTACAACAGCTACGGCCAGCGCGGCACCCTGCCGATGGCCGAAGACGTGGCGGCTGCGGGCCTGACGTTGATGCCCGGCCTGGCGCGCCTGAGGGTCCTGCGCCAGTGGGGCGGCGTCATGGACATGAGCATGGACGGCTCGCCGATCATCTCGCGCACGCCCCTTACGGGCCTGATCATCAACTGCGGCTGGTGCTACGGCGGATTCAAGGCGATCCCCGCCGGCGGCATGACCACGGCCCACCTGATTGCGCGCGGTGATCCGCACCCGCTGGCGGCTCATCTGGACCTGGAACGCTTTGAGGCGGGACGCACCGTGGACGAGCGCGGACTCGGCCCGTTCCCCTACGCGCACTGATCAGGACCCCGCCGTGCTGCGAATCGAATGTCCCTGGTGTGGCGTACGCGATGAGACCGAATTTCGCTATCGCGGCGATGCCTCGCGGTCGCCTCCGGCTGCCACCGCCAGCCTGGCGGAGTTCTGCGCCCAGACCTATACCCGCGAGAACCCGCGCGGCTGGCACCTCGAATGGTGGCTGCACGTCGGCGGCTGCCGCAAACTCCTCAAAGTCGTCCGCCATACCGACACGCACGAGATACACGCCGTCGGCCATCCGCACGAGGCTCTCGCGGTGCCCATGGAGACCCGGGCGCCGTGAACGGTCCGAGCCGAATCGCCGCCGGATTGTGGACGAGTGCGGATGAGCCTGTCGATTTCCGCTTCGACGGGCGGGCGCTGCGCGGCCTGCGCGGTGACACCCTGGCCTCCGCCCTCCTCGCCAATGGCGTGCAGCTCGTCGGGCGCAGCTTCAAGTATCACCGGCCGCGCGGCATCGTCACGGCGGGGGCCGAGGAGCCCTGCGCCCTGGTCGACGTCCTCCGACCGGGCGGACGCGAACCCAATCGCCCTGCTACGACGCTCCCGTTGCAGGAAGGCCTCATCGCCGAGAGCCAGAACCGCTGGCCTTCATTGCGCTTCGATGTTCGCTCCATCGGCAATCTTGCCGCACGCTTCCTGCCTGCGGGCTTCTACTACAAGACCTTCATGGCGCCCGGGTGGGCGTGGGAGCGTCTCTACGAACCGCTGATCCGCCGCGCGGCCGGCCTCGGCCGCCTTGATGCCGCCGCCAGCGATCACGCCGCACCCGCCGAGACGGTGCACGATCATACCGATGTGCTCATCGTCGGAGCCGGGGCCGCGGGTCTCGCTGCCGCCTACGCTCTGGGCCGGGCCGGAGCGAGGGTCATGCTGCTCGAGCAGGATGCCGGCTTCGGCGGTGGGACGCTGCTCGACCGGCGCTGGCAAGCCTGGCGGGAAACTCAATCCACGGTTCTGGCAGGGCTCGGGAACGTGCGCTGCCTGCCGCGCAGCTGCGTCGTCGGCGCCTATGGCCATGGCGTGTACGCGGCGCTCGAGGGGCTGACGCCCGGGGAGTCCGCCCTCTTCCGTGGGCTTCGCGAGAGGCTGCACATCATTCGCGCCCGGCGCGTGCTGCTCGCCACGGGTGCGATCGAACGGCTCATCGCCTTTCCGGGCAATGATCTTCCGGGGGTGATGCTGGCCGGTGCTGCGCTCGCCTACCTGCGCCGCTACGGGGTTACCGTGGGCCAGCGCCCGGCCTGTTTCGTGAATTCAGACGAGGCGTACCAGACGGTGTTCGAATTCGCCGCCGCTGGCATCGATTGCGCAGGCGTCATCGACGTGCGGCCGGAATCGAAGGCTGCCGATTGCGCCCGCGCCCTCGGCATCCGCGTGCACAGCGGCGCGCAGGTCGAGCGTGTCGAGGGCGTTCACTCGGTACGGCGAGTCAGGATCGCCCGCCTCGCCGGTGGCGTCGGAACGCTGGAGGCCGACAGTCTCCTCATGTCCGGAGGCTATTCGCCCGCGACGGCGCTGGCGAGCCACCTGGGAGCCCACCACAACTGGCTGGAATCCATCGGCGCCTTCGCTCCGCTCCTCGATCCGCGCATCGGCCGGGTAGCGGGCGCGGCGCGCGGTTGCTACGGCCTGGCCGCCGCGGCGCTCGACGGCGCGGCGGCGGCCGCAGCGATGGCTGCAGAGCTCGGCCTGGCGACAGGGCCGGTCTTGCCCGCCGGGGATCTGCCTGTGGATCCGGACCAGACTCCGATGGTTCCGTTATGGGAAGTCCGCGGCCGCGGCAAAGCCTTCGTGGACCTGCAAAACGACGTGACCACGGAGGACGTGCGGCTCGCGCATCGTGAAGGCTATGAGCACGTCGAGCACATGAAGCGCTACACCACGCATGGCATGGCCACTGATCAGGGGCGTATCGGCGGTCTGGTCGGCAGCGCGGTCCTGGCGCAGGCGCGCGGCCTGCCGGTGTCCGAAGTCGGGTTGCCGAAGGCGCGCCCCTACGTCCAGCCCCTGCCGTTCGCAGCGCTCGCCGGACCCGAAACCGGACTGCACTTCAAGCCGCGCCGCCGTCTCCCGCTGCACGACTGGCACGAGGCCGCGGGCGCCCGCTTTGTGTCCATCGGCCTGTGGCTGCGTCCCCTCGTGTATGCGCCGGAGTCGGAGTGGGAGGGGGTACTCAGGGAAGCGCGCGCGGTGCGCCAATCCGTCGGCATCACCGATGTGTCGAGCCTGGGCAAGATCGACGTGCAGGGACCCGACGCGGCGCGCTTCCTGGATTACATGTATGCCAACCGTTTCTCCACGCTCCCGGCGGGCCGCGCGCGCTACGGCCTCATGTTGCGCGAAGACGGCATGCTGCTTGATGACGGCACCACTTCGCGCCTCGGGTCGGACCATTTCCTCATCACCACCACCACGGCAAACAGCGGCGTCGTGCTCGAACATATGGAGTTCCAGCAGCAGGCCGTCTGTCCACATCTTGATGTGCTGCTCAGCGATGTCAGCGATCAGTGGGCCCAGTTCGCCATCGCCGGTCCGCGCTCGCGCGAAGTGGTGGCCGCCGTCGTGTCGGGCCTGGACCTGTCCAATGCGGCTTTTCCTTTCATGGCCGCCTCCGGCGCAACGTTGGCCGGCGTGGCGGGACGCGTGTTCCGCATTTCCTTTTCGGGTGAGCTGGCCTTTGAACTGGCCGTGCCCGCAGCCCACGCCATGAAGGTGTGGTCCGCGCTGCTCGCGGCCGGCAAGGCCTTCGGCATCGCACCCTATGGACTCGATGCCCTGAACACGCTGCGCATCGAGAAGGGGCATGTCACCGGGGCGGAACTCAACGGCAACACCACCGCGGATGATCTGGGAATGCAGCGCATGCTGAAAACCACGGGCGACTATGTCGGCCGGATGCTGGCGCAGCGGCCCGGTCTGCGATCGCCGGAGCGGCTGCAACTCGTCGGACTCCGGCCCATCGACCGGAGCCAGCGCTTGAGGAACGGGGCCCAACTCATCGTCCCTGACGCTGAATCCAGGAGCCTGGGATATATCACCTCCTCCACGCCTTCGGTCGAACTCGAGGGCTGGGTGGGCCTGGCACTCCTGGCGGGTGGACGCGCGCGGACGGGTCAGCGGCTCATCGCCACCTCGCCGATCCATGGGGAGAGGACCGAAGTGGGAATCCTGAGCCCGCACCTGATCGATCCGGAGAATGCGCGTGTCCGTGCCTGATCCCCACCCTGCCTCGCGCGATGCGGCAGGCCTGCGATGGAGCCGCTGCCCGGCGGACATCGTTGAGATCGCCACCCTGCGCGATTGCGCGGCCGACGTCGAAGCCCTCGCCGCACGACGAGGCTGGCCACTGCCGGCGCTGGGACGAAGCCTCCTCGCGCCGGGCCAGCTCGCGCTCAGCGTGCGGCCTGGGCGCTGGCTGCTGTTGAGCCCACCCGCTGCCCCCGGCGCTACGGCGATCGAGTGGGGGCAGGACTGCGCCGGTCTCGCCGCCACTGTGGATCTGTCCTCCGCACTGGCGGCATTGTGGCTTGAGGGTGCCTCGTGGCGCGAGGCGCTGGCCCGCGGTTGCCGACTGGACCTGCATCCCAGCGTGTTTCCGGCCGGCCGCGCAGCTGCGACGGTCATTGCGCAGGTCGCGGCGAACCTCGTGGCGCTATCATCAGGTGTGTTCCTGCTGACCCCTTCCACCACAGCGCGCCATTTCTCGGAGTGGCTCACACACACCGCGGCGCCGTTCGGGCTTACGGCCGTGGCGGCGACAGCGTTGACCCAGTTGCCCGGAGCCCCGGTTACATGAAGTCGAGCGCCAGGGCAGTGATCATTGGCGGCGGAGTCGTCGGCGCCAGCACGCTCTACCACCTGGCCAAGATCGGTTGGACCGATGTGCTGCTGCTCGAAAAGAGTGAACTGACATCCGGTTCGACCTGGCACGCGGCCGGGGGCATGCATACTTTTAACGGCGAGGCCAATATCTCGCGCCTGCAGAAATACACGATCGACCTGTATCGTGAAATCGAGGCACTCTCCGGGCAGTCCTGCGGATTGCATCCGAACGGCGGGCTCATGCTGGCGGCGACCCCGGGCGAACTCGACAGCCTGAAGCTCATCTGCTCCCGCGCCCGGTATCTGGGCATGGAGACCGAGATGATCTCGCTCGAGCAGGCGCTGCAGTTCAATCCGCTGATCGACAAGCGCCATTTCATCGGTGCGCTCTGGCGCGCCGACGGTGGCCACTGCGATCCGTCGGGGACCACCCACGCCTACGTCAAGGCGGCGCGACTGCTGGGCGCGTCGGTCGAACGGCACACGCGGGTGCTGTCGTTGTCACAACGGACCGACGGCTCCTGGGACGTGATCACCGACAAGGGCACGGTCCACGCCGAGCATGTCGTCAATTGCGCGGGCCTGTGGGCGCGCGAGATCGGACGCATGGTCGGAATCGAACTGCCCGTACTCGCGATGGAGCACCACTACCTCATCACCGAGGATATTCCGGAACTCGTGGGCCGCCCACGCGAATTCGTCAACACCACCGACCACGCCGGCGAGATCTACGTGCGCCAGGAGCGCGGCGGGGCGCTCATGGGCACCTACGAACCCCAGGGCGTGATCTGGTCGCCGCTGAGCACGCCCGACGATTTTTCCATGCAGCTGCTGCCCGATGATGTACCGCGGCTCGCGCCCTGCTTCGAACTTGGCTTCCAGCATTTTCCGGCGCTCGGCCGCGTGGGCATCCGCAAGGCCGTCAATGGTCCCTTCACGTTCGCGCCCGACGGCAACCCGCTGGTCGGTCCTGTCCGGGGCCTGAGGAATTTCTGGGTCGCCTGCGCCGTGATGGCCGGCTTCAGCCAGGGCGGCGGCATTGGCCTGGTGCTGTCGCGCTGGATGGCGCACGAGGATCCCGGTCAGGACATCCTGTCCATGGATGTCGCGCGCTTCGGCGCCTTCGCAACGCCAAAATACACCTCCATCAAGGTGCCGGAGAATTATTCGCGCCGCTTCCGGCTCGCCTATCCGAATGAGGAACTGCCCGCGGCACGGCCCGTGCGCCGCTCGCCGATCTACGATCGGCTGAAAGAAGCCGGCGCCGTGATGGGCGCGAACTTCGGACTTGAGCACGCGCTGTGGTTTGCCCCTCCGGGTGTCGAAGCGGCGGAGACGCCCAGCTATCGGCGTTCCGAAGCCTTTGCCCACGTGCGTGCCGAGTGCCGGGCGGTGCGTGCCGGCGTGGGCCTGTATGAGACCAGCAACTACGGCAAGTACGAGGTCAGCGGACGTGGCGCGCGCGCCTGGCTCGATCGCGTCGTCGCCGGACGGATTCCCCGCAGCGGGCGCCTCGCGCTGGCCCCGCTCCTCAATCCGGCCGGCCGCCTGGTCGGCGACCTGTCGATTGCATGCCTCGCCGAGGACCGATTCCTGATCGTGGGCTCAGGCTTCGCCGAGGAGTTCCATCTGCGCTGGTTCTGGCAATGCGCGCCTCCCGCGGATGTGTTCGTGCGCTCCGTCGCCTCGACCCTGACGGGCTTCTCGATCGCCGGACCGAAGTCGCGCGAGCTGCTGGCGCGCCTGGTCAGTGTGGACCTGTCCCCCGCGGCCTTCCGGCTGTTTGCCGTACAGGAAACCGCCGTCGGTCTGGCGCCCGCCATCCTCACGCGCGCCGGCTTCACCGGCGAGCTCGGCTATGAGGTCTGGACCACGCCGGACTATTTCGCGACGCTCTATGACGAACTGTGGAACGTGGGACGGAGCCTGGGACTGGCGCATTTTGGCGGCCGCGCCCTCTCCTCGCTCCGGCTGGAGAAGGCTTATGGATCCTTCAACAAGGACTTCCGCCCGGATCACACGCCTTCAGAGGCAGGACTGGAGCGTTTCGTCGACTTCGGCAAGGCCGATTTCATCGGCCGCGCCGCAGCCGTGGCCGAACGCGAGGCCGGCCCGAAGCGGCGCTTCGTGGTCATGGAAGTGGAAGACGCGCAGGCCGAGGTGATCGGCTACGAATCAATCCTGAAGGAGGGCGTGGCGATCGGCTACGTGACCTCGGGCGCCTACGGCCATTGCATCGACCGAAGCCTCGCGGCCGGCTACGTGCCGGCCGCTCTCGCCGTCGAGGGCGAGCGGTTCCAGATCGACATCTTCGGGGATGTGCGTAGTGCAATCGTCCGGCGCGATCCTCCCTACGACCCGCAGGGCCTGCGCTTGCGCGCCTGAGGGCGCCACGACCGGAATCCGCCGGCGGCGCGGCCTAGCGCTTCACGCAGAAACGCCGGATTCGGGCGCAGGCCTCGTTGATGTCGTGTTCCTCCATGGCAAAGCACAGGCGCACAAACCCTTCGGTGGTGCGTCCGAAAACGCTTCCGTCGAGCACCGAGACACGCTCGGCATCGTAAAGTCCGCGCACGAATTGCGCGCTGCTCAGCCCCAAGCCGCGGATATCGACGAGCATGAACATGCCGGCGTCGGGCAGATACGGCCGAAGCCCTTCGATGCCGGCAAGTCCGGCATGCATGAGATTGCGGCGCCGCTGGCAGTACTCGCGCATGCCGCGCTCCGACTCTGGCGCGATCTCGAGCGCAGTGATTGCCGCCTCCTGGACGAAACCGGGCAGCCCGTACAGCATGCAGGCCGCGACATCATTCGCCGCCTGCACGAAGGCCGTCGGACCGATGACCCAACCGGCACGCCAGCCGGTCATGGCGTGCGTCTTGGACAGGCTCGAAACAGTCAGCACCTGCTCGGGCAGGCACGCGCCCAGGCTTGGCACCCGCCCGCGTTCGGCGAGGCCGGCGTACACCTCGTCCGACACGATCCACAGTCCGCGACGCCGGGCGAGGTCTGCGAGCTGGCGGACTTCGCGATCGCCAAGCACGATTCCCGTCGGATTGTTGGGGGTTGCCAGAAAGATCGCGCGCGTCCGCGGCGTGACGGCCGCCTCGAGAGCGGCCAGGTCGGGATGGAAGTTGGCGGCCGCGGGGGCTGGTGCGGGCACCAGCGTCGCGCCGGACGCCTGGATCGTCGCCGGATAGGTCACGTACATCGGATCGATGGCGATGATCTCATCGCCCGGGCCGGCGAGCAGGAGCGAGGCGACGAACAGGCCGTTTTGCGCACCGCCCAGAAAGATGACATTTTCGGCCGTCACCGCCTGCCCGGTGCGCGCCGCGTGGCTGCGTGCAATCGCCGCGCGCAGCAGCGGGCGGCCGGCCGTCTCGGTGTAATGCGTGTCGCGCGCGCGCAGCCGCTCCACCGCCTTGTCCACCACTGGGGCAGGCGTGTCGAGGTCCGGATCGCCTGCACTGAGGACCAGGACATCTTCGCCCGCGGCGTGCGCATGGCGAGCCTGCCAATGCAGCACCCAGGGATCAATGCCTGCGGGCGCGACCCGTCCTGCGAGCGCCGAAAACCTCATCGCAGTGTCCTCGCTCACTCAAAGGCCTCCGCCTTGATCTCGAACATCACCACCTGGCGCCGCTTGGCGAAGCTGCGGCACGCTTTCCTCAGCGCCGACAGGCTCCCGATGCGCCGATGAGCATAGCCGTAAGCGCGGGCGAGCAGCGCGAAATCCGGCGGCACCACCTCAACGCCGGAGGGTTCAATTCCTGCCGCCACCATCGAGGTGCGGATCTCGCTGTAGCTGCGATTGTTCCAGACCACGATTGCAACCCAGGCCTCGACGTCGCGCGGCACGCCGAGCTCACCGAGCGTGAACTGCAATCCGCCGTCGCCGACCAGGCACACCACGGGGCGCCCGGGAGCGCCGAGGCTCGCGCCGGTCGATGCGGGCAGGGCGTAACCGAGTGATCCGAATCCGGTTGCCGAGTTGAACCAGGAACCAGGCGTCGCGGCGGCGAAGCCGAGATTTCCCGCGTACACCGGCTGGGTCGAATCGCCCACCAGCAGTGCGCCGGGCACGTTCTCACGAATCACCTCCAGAAAGTCGATCTGCGCGCGCATCGGCCGCGTGAGTGCGGCGATCGACCTGCCGCAGGCCGCGGCAGCCCGGCTCGCACCGCTCCGGCGGCGTGCGCTGCCCAGCCCGCCGCCCAGAATCGCCTCGAGCGTCGCGCGGGCATCGCCGGTCAGCGCCACCGCGGGCGCGGCGTTGCACGTCGTCTGGGCCTCGTCGATGTCGATGCGCAGCAATTGCGCGGGGGGCGGAAACGGCCGCAATCCGTACATGTCGTAGTCCGTGGGACCCAGCTCGGTACCGACGGCAAGTACGACGTCCGCGGCCGCGATGAGCGCGCGCACCGGGGCGAGTGAGGGACTGTAGGGCACTGCCAGAGGATGATCGGGAGGCAGGATGCCGCGCCCGTTGACGGTCATTACGACCGGTGCGTCGAGCCCTTCGGCAATGCGGTGCACTTCGGCAGCGGCGCCGATCGCACCGCCGCCGGCAAGAACCACCGGACGCCGCGCGGCATTGAGCGCCGCTACGGCCGCGCCGACGGCCGCAGCCGCTGCCGCACGGGCCGGCTCGCGTGATTGCGTGGCGGGCAATGCCAAACCCTTGACGCGGCTTGCCAGTAGGTCGCGCGGAATCTCGATGTAAGCCGGGCGCGGGCGAGCCACCGCAAACATCCGGAACGCCTGCGTCAGGGCATCCGGAAGTTCATCTGGAGCCGAGATGCGCTGCGCAAACCCGCTGATCTCGCGCGCGATGGTCGCCTGTCCGGGCAGTTCATGCAGGAAGCCGCGCCCCCCGCCGGACTCGTCGCGCCGGTTCTGGCTCGAGATGACGAGCATCGGAATCGAGTCCTGGTACGCCTGCCCCATCGCGGTCGCGATATTGGTGAGTCCGGGGCCCGTGATCGTGAAGCACACTCCTGGCCGGCCGCAGGCACGGGCATACCCGTCGGCCATGAAGCCCAGCCCCTGTTCGTGGCGGCCGGTGACATGGCGGAGGCGTGAGCGCGGCAGCGCGCGGTAGAGCTCCAGGTTGTGCACGCCCGGAATGCCAAATACATGGCCGACGGCGAGCGAGTCGAGCGCCTCGACCAGGTACTGACCCAGTGTTGTCATCGTAGATATTATGCCTGCGATAATAAGATGTTGTTGCCGCTGAAGGAGTCCGGGTCACCCGGGCACCAGGTCGACGGCGAAAAGACTAACACGGCGCACTGGGCCTCGTTTCCAGGAACTTGGGGCACCACACATCCTTTGCTTTGGCTGTCCTGACAGTAGTAACGTTGTTCATGAGTTCCACTCCCCATGACGACACCAACTAAGCGATGAGCAGCGCACAGGAGCCGGTCGGATCAGTAGACGTGGCGGTCCAGCATGCCGCACGGCTGCTGCCGAGCGCTCCCCACCTGGCCGCGGAGCAGGCGCAGGAAATTCTCAAGGCGGCACCGGACCACCCGGCTGCCCTGCTGCTGCTCGGCGTCGCCCGGCGCAATGGCGGCGAATTGGCTGGCGCCGTCGAGGTATTGTCCGCCCTGGCCGGAGCGCATCCGCGCTGGCCGCTGGCGCACTATGAGCATGCCTTGGCCCTTAGCCTGAGGGATCGGCATGGAGAGGCAATCGAGGCCCTGCACCGCGCGACTCAGTTGCGCCCGCAGATGGCGGAAGCCTGGCGCGCGCTCGCCGATGAACTCCTGGTCACGGGCGACAGTGCCGGCGCGGACGCTGCCTCCGCCCAGAGCATCCGGGCCTCCACGCAGGACCCGGAGCTGCTGATCGCCGCGGCCGCACTGTGCGAGAACCGGATCCCGGAGGCCGAAACTCAGCTGCGTCAGATCCTGCGGCAGCGCCCGAAGGAGGTCGCGGCGATGCGCATGCTCGCGGAGATCGCTGCGCGCCTACGCCGCTACCGCGACGCCGAGACCCTGCTGCTTCGCTGCCTCGAGCTGGCGCCCGGATTTGCCGGCGCGCGCCATAACTATGCCCTGGTGCTGCATCGACAGCACAAATCGGCCGCTGCCCTGGGAGAGATCGAATCCCTCCTGGCACTCGAGCCGCGCAATCCCGGGTACCTGAATCTCAAGGCGGCCGTACTGGCCCGGATTGGCGACTATGCCGATGCTCTCGACGTGTACAAGGAGATCCTGGCGGCACACCCGCAGCAGCCCAAGATCTGGATGAGCTACGGGCATGCGCTCAAGACGGCCGCGACCGCCGAGGAGAGCATCGCCGCTTACCGGCGCAGCCTTGAGCTCCAGCCCTCGCTCGGCGAGGCCTACTGGAGCCTGGCGAATCTGAAGACCTTTCGCTTCACCCCGGCAGAACTGGATGCCATGCGGGCGCAATTGCGACGCCAGGATCTGGCCGATGAAGATCGCTTCCACCTGCACTTTGCGATCGGCAAGGCGCTGGAGGACATCGGTCAATACGCCGAGTCCTTCGAGCACTACCGCTCAGGGAACGCCCTGCGGCGCACCGAGGTGCACTACGACCCGGAGGAGATGACGCAAAGCGTGCGCCGGGCCAAGGCCCTGTGCACACAGGAATTCTTTGCAAGCAGGAGCGGCTACGGCGCCACCGCACCTGATCCGATCTTTATCGTCGGCCTGCCGCGCGCCGGATCGACACTGCTGGAACAGATCCTCTCGAGTCACTCCCAGGTCGAGGGCACGATGGAGCTGCCCGAGATCAACGCGGTCACCAAGACCCTACGCGAGCGGGTCGCCGGCGAAGGCAAGCTCGAGTACCCCGAGGGGCTGGCACGCATCGTGGCGACCGACTGCTGTGAACTCGGCGAGCAGTATCTGGCCAATACTCGCATCGTGCGCAAGAGCGGCGCACCCTACTTCATCGACAAGATGCCGAATAACTTCCTGCATTTGGGGCTGATACATCTGATCCTGCCCAACGCCAAGATCATCGACGCGCGCCGGCACCCCCTGGGCTGCTGCTTTTCCGGCTTCAAACAGCACTTCGCGCGCGGCCAGCACTTCTCCTACCGGCTGGAGGACATCGGCCGCTACTATCACGACTACGTCGAGCTGATGGCCCACTTCGATGCCGTGCTGCCCGGCCGGGTCCATCGCGTCATCTACGAGCAGATGGTGGCAGACACGGAAATGGAAATTCGCCGCCTGCTGGATTACTGCGGGCTGCCCTTCGAGGAGCGGTGCCTGAGGTTCTACGAGAACGACCGGCCTGTGGCCACCCCCAGCTCAGAACAGGTCCGCCAGCCCATCTATCGCCAGGCCGTGGACCAGTGGCAACACTACGAACCGTGGCTGGGCCCGCTTAAGGAAGCGCTGGGAGAGGTATTGGGGCGATACCCGGAAGCACCAGAGTTCTCATAGCGGCTCGGCGCGCGGCGCTGTCCGCCGCCCACCACCCAGACCGACAGCGCCTCAGAACCTCTGTCCGATCTTGACCCCGATGGTGCGCGGCTGGCCCGGCACCGTGTACACGTGGCCTGGATAACCCAGACTGGCCAGGGCCGTGCTGCCGCAGATCCCTTCCGTGCATTCGGAATAGCGGTACAGGTCTTCGCGCTTATCCAACAGATTATTGACGAACACTTCGTAGGTCATTTTGTTGCGCGACAGGCCAAAGCTCAAATCAGCAAGACCAAAGGGTTTTTGCCTGCCCAACAACTCGCGTTCGACCGTGCGCAGATCCTCCCAGCTGTACGTCTGGTAGACGTACGCTGCCTGCGCGTGGGCTTCGAAGCTCCCGATCGGCCAGGTGTAGCGCGCCTCGACATTGCCCTTGAACTTCGGCGTCGTCGGGAGCATCTGTCCCTCTGGCGCCTGCGGCGTGGTGCACAACACGTTGCCGCAGAATCCGAAGTAATCATTGCTCAGCGTCGCATCGGTAAAAGCCAGGCCGCTCGATAGCGTGAGGCGATTGCTGACCGCCCAGTCAATCTGCGTTTCCAGGCCGTGGATCTTTGCATCACCGGCGTTCGCCACCTGCGTGACGGAGTTGGGTCCGAGGAAGGCGAACTGGAAGTCGTTCCATTTCTCGAAATAGACCGCGCCGTTGAAGCGCAATTGATTGTTCATCCAGCTGGTCTTCCACCCGAACTCTACGCTCTTCAGGTAATCAGCCTTGTACGGCGGGAGCGAACCGACGCGATTGATGCCGCCGGGCCGGAAACCCTTGGCAAAGGTGACGTACACCATGCGCGCATCATCAATCTTCAAAGAAAAGTTGAGCTTTGGCGTCCAGCCGGAATCCTTGGTCTCGACGCCATTGTGGTACGGCAATCCTGTGTCCACGCCGCGTATGGTGCCGCCGGTGTGGATGTCATTGCAGAAATTGCCCAGAGTCCCCGGCGGCACCGTATAGCCGGCGGCAATGTTCTCCAGGCAGTCTTTCTCGCCCGTGTGGGAGGTCCAGGCGTTGTTCCCGCTGTAGCCGAAGAAACCCTCGAGGGTATTGTCGTACCAGTATCGCCGGCCGCCCAGGGTGCCGGAAAAATTCGGCGTGAAATCGAAGGTCAGTTCCGTGAACAACGCGGAGTCGCGATTGACACGCTGCTCATTGGTCAGCCAGAAATCCGGCGCCCAGCCGGTGACGCTGATCTGGGGTCCAAGATCCGGGCCGCCGTTGACCCCGAACAGCTGGTATTCCTGGCGAATATCATGCGTCTGACGCGACACGAAGGCGCCGGCAACGAAGCGGAACCGATCGGTCCTGGGCGAGGAGATGCGAAGTTCGTTGCTTTGCATCCGGTACATGTCGGTCCCGAGCACGCGCTGCACGGCCTGGATCGGATTGCCGGCGCTGTCAACGTTGTAGTTGCCAATGCCGGTCCCGCTGTAGATGACCGAGTAAGCCAGCGAGTAGTCGCTGTAATCGGAGTGGGTCTGGTCGTGGCGCGCCAGGTAGCCTGTGGCATAGGTGAGATCCAGATTGCCGATCTTGCCCTCGACGGTGGCCGCCGCCTGTACCCAGCGATCGTCCGCGAATTCCGGTGAGAAGTGCTTCACCGCCAGGTCACCCACGCTTTCGTCGTAGGCGAACAGGCCACGTGAAATCGTCTTCTGCGCCTGCACGGTCGGTGTGACCGTCCAGTTGTCGGAAAACACAAGCCTGAGCGCGGCGCGCGCGCCCGTCGTGTCTACGCTGTTGTAGTGGTTCTTGACGTAGGGGGCATTGTCGAGCGTCCAGGGGGGCGCTGGCGCGCCGGTGTACACGCTGGTGGCCGCGGGGAAGTCGAGCGTGCCGGGCACGTTGTTGATGTAGCCGGCGTCGTGCTCGGCCCAGCCAACCAGGCGCACCGCAGCATTGGCGCCCAGCGGCACGTTCATAAACCCTTCGACGATTCCACCTTGATCTCCGTGGGACACGACGTTGCCCTGCACGTCGTAGCCCGAGGAGAATTTGTCCAGCTCCGGCTTGTTGGTGATGATGCGCAACGTTCCAGCCTCGGAACTGGCGCCGTACAGGGTGCCCTGCGGTCCGGCTAGCGCCTCCACGCGCGCAATGTCATAGACATGGATATCGAGCGGGCCCTGGATGGTCGTGATCGGCTGTTCGTCCAGGTACACGCCAACGCTGGGGAGCGGCCCGGTATGGTTCGGCGTGCCACCGGTCGAAATGCCACGCATGTAGATCTTGGCCAGGCCAGGTCCGAAGGTCTGGTAGGTGACGCTCGGAAGGAACTTGGCGTAGTCCTCGAAACTCTCGACGTGCAGCTGCTCGAGTTTGGCGCTGCCTATCGCATCGACACTGATCGCGACGTTCTGCAGGCTCTCGCTGCGCTTCGTCGCCGTGACGATGACCTCTTCCAGTCCCGCGTTCTCGGCGGTCGTGGTGGTGTCGGCCGCGTGCGCCGCTGGCAGGCAAGACAGGACGGCCAACGCCAGAGGCGTGGCTTTCATGAGGGCCCGGCCGGGCCGGGTGGCGCCGCAACGCCGCAGTTTTCTCTGTCGACTCCGGGTCATTTTTCTTGCTCCCCTGAAAACCGTGTCAATGCAGCAGCCCAACCCGCGCGCAAAGATACCACAGGCCCTGCTTGGCCCGAAGTGCTACCAGGACCGCTACCTACCCAGGGCGCGCAGCCAATCGTGGTGACAAAGCGACAAGACTGGGCCCCGACTACGGCCCGGCTTTGGGCGGTGGCGGCGCGGGTTGCGCGCTTGGCGCAGCCGGTGGCGGCGGATTGCCGGGCGGCAGGTACCCCCAGGGCTTTGGCCACTCCTGGCCCGGCGCCATCTGCACCGGGCAGCCGTGCATCCACATCATGCTGTGCATGCGTCCCATGTGCGCGGCCAGGAACAGGCATGCCAGCACCAGCAGCGCGGCCAGCGTGAAGGCCCAGAACCCGAGGAGCCTTCCGAAAGTCTTCAGGTTGCCTTCTGATCGATGCGCCAGATAGAAGACCGCATAGCCCGCCACGGTCAGCATCGTCGCGGGAATGAGTGCAAGCAGACAAATCATGTTGCTACCTCCTGTGCGTCCGGGCGCACCCTAGGCACTGCCCTTGCCCAGCAAGGCGGTCAGCTCGGGCACGATCTTGAACAGATCACCGACCAGGCCCACGTCGGCCACTTCGAAGATCGGCGCCTCGGCATCCTTGTTGATCGCCACTATTGTACGCGCATCCTTGATCCCGGTGAGGTGCTGGATCGCACCCGAGATGCCGATCGCCATGTACAGCTCCGGGGCGATAATCTTTCCGGTCTGCCCAACCTGCATGTCGCTCGGCACGTAGCCGGCATCCACCGCGGCGCGCGAGGCGCCGACCGCAGCGCCCAGCCGGTCGGCCAGCGCGTAGATAAGATGGAAATTGTCCGAACTGGCGAGCGCGCGGCCACCGGAGACCACCCGCGAGGCGGACTGCAGCTCGGGCCGATCAGTCTTCGCCGCGTTGATCGAGACGAAGCGGGTGTGCGTCGGCAGCACCGCATCGGTGCTCGCCGCTTCTATCGGCGCACTACCACCACTTCCAGTCGCCGCAAAGGAGGCGGTGCGGACCGTCGCCACCAGCTTGACCTCGGGCGGCGATTCGATCGTCACGATGGCATTGCCCGCATAGGTGGGCCGGCGGAAGCGGTGTGCCGATTCCACGAACATCAGATCGCTCACCTGCCCCACGCCCAGCAATGCCGCCACGCGCGGCAGCAGATCCTTGCCAAAGGTGTTGGCCGGTGCGAGCACATACTCATAGCCAGCGGCGAGCTTGACGACCTGCGGGGCGAGCACGGCGGCGAGCAGATGTGCATTTTCGGCGCGCTCAACGACGAGCACCTTGCTGACGCCGGCCAGTTCCGCGGCCTGGGCGGCGATCGCGCCACCGGAAGCGGCCAGCACCGCCACGTGCACTTCCGCGGCACCGAGTTTCGCCGCGGCCGTGACACAGCGCGAGGTCCCCGAGCCCAGCTGGTTGCCATCATGATCGGCGATGATCAGGACGCGGCTCATGACACCACCCCGCGCTTGCGCAGTTCCGCCACCAGCTCCGGCACGTCCTTGACCATGATTCCACGCGCGCGCGGCACCGGCGGCTCGGTCTTCAGCACCCGAAATTGCGGCGTGGCCGTCACGCCAAGGGCCGCCAGGTCGGTCACGGCCAGCGGCTTCTTCTTGGCCTTCATGATGTCCGGCAGCTTGATGTAGCGCGGCTCGTTGAGGCGCAGGTCGGTCGTGATCACCGCGGGCAGGTCGATCGACAGCGTCTCGAGGCCGGAATCCACCTCGCGCGTGACCTGCGCCGTGTCGCCCTGCAGTTGGAGCTTCGATGCGAAGGTCACCTGTGGGCGCTCCCACAGGGCCGCCAGCATCTGCCCGGTCTGGCCCGCATCATCATCGATCGCCTGCTTGCCGAGGATTGCGAGCCCGACCTGCTCCTGCCTGATCACGGCCAGCAGCGCGCGCGCCACGTCCTGCGGCTCGAGTGCCTGGTCGCACTTCACCAGGATGGCCCGGTCCGCGCCCATGGCCAGCGCGCTGCGCAGCTGCGTCTGCACATCCTCCGGCCCAACCGCGACTACGATCACCTCCGTGGCTTCATTTCGCTCGCGTATGCGCAGGGCTTCCTCGAGCGCGATCTCATCAAAGGGATTGATGCTCATCTTGACGCCATCGAGCGCCACCCCGCTCCCATCGGGTTTGACCCGGACCCGCACGTTGTAGTCGACGACCCGCTTGATACCCACCAGAATCTTCATGCCCTTAGGCTCCCACTCAGCTAATCCTGACCAGAATATTCATGAGTTCATCGACGCGCCAGCCATCGATCGCAGCCGGGTCGGCGAAGCTGTCCACGATGCGCTGCGCCTGCGGCGCCCCGTAATGCTGACGCACGCTGTGGTGGAATTTCTCCACCAGCAGCGGCATGCCCTCGGCGCGCCGCCGCCGATGGCCCACCGGATAATCGATTTGCACGCGCTCGGTGGCCGCGCCATCCCGGAAAAAAACCTGCAGCGCGTTGCCGATATAGCGCTGGTCGCGCTGATAATAGGCGCGCGTGAACTCCGCGTTCTCGCTGACGCTCATCCTGGCGCGCAGGGCGTCAATGCGCGGGTCGGCGGCCACGCCGTCCTCGTAATCCGCGGCGCTCAGGCGGCCGAAGATCAGCGGCACGGCCGTCATGTACTGGATGCAATGATCGCGATCGGCTGGATTCGCGAGCGGCCCGGTCTTATCGATAATGCGCATGCCCGGCTCCTGTGTCTCGATCACTACCCGCTCGATCTGATCCAGGCGGCCGCGCACCTGCGGGTGCAGTTTCAGGGCGCACTCGACCACGGTCTGCGCATGGAATTCAGCCGGATAGCTGATCTTGAACAGCACATTCTCCATGACATAGCTGCCAAAGGCCTGGGGGGCGACCAGAGACTGGCCCCTGAACAGCACGTCCTGGAATCCCCAGGCCGGCGCGGACAGCGCCGCAGGGTAGCCCATCTCCCCGCTGAGTGCGATCAGCGCATGGCGCACGCCGCGCGCGGTGGCATCCCCGGCGGCCCAGCTCTTGCGCGATCCGGTATTCGGCGCGTGGCGATACGCGCGCAGCGCGCCCCCGTCGAGCCAGGCATTGGAGACCGCGTTGATCACCTGCTCCAGCGTGCCACCCAACATCATCGTCGCTACTGCCGTCGAGGCTACGCGCACGAGCAGCACATGATCGAGACCGACGCGATTGAAACTGTTCTCGAGGGCCAGCACGCCCTGGATCTCGTGCGCCTTGATCATCGCGGTCAGCAGGTCCCGGACCCGCGGTGCGGCTGCAGCATCCGCTGCGCCACGCCGGGCACGGTAATCGGCGACCGCCAGAATGGCGCCCAGGTTGTCCGAAGGATGTCCCCATTCCGCCGCCAGCCAGGTGTCGTTGAAATCAAGCCAGCGCACCATGGCGCCGATGTTGAAGGCCGCCTGCACGGGATCGAGCTCGTACCCGAGCCCTGGAACGCGCGCACCGCCCGCCAGCGTTGCGCCCGGCACGACCGGCCCCAGGAGCCTCGTGCAGGCCGGAAAGTCCAGCGCCTGCAGCGCACAGGCCAGGCTGTCCATCAGGCAATAGCGTGCGGTCTCGTAGGCAATCGCACTGTCGATGACGGCTGCGTGGGCGTACGAGGCAATCTCCACCAGCAGCGGGTCCGGATCCGGCCGGCGGGCGGACTTGAAATCGTGGCCGCTCATGATGCGCTCAGGTCCGCAGCCGCAGCGGCAGGAATTTCTGATTCTCCGGACCGGTGTAATGCGCGCTGGGGCGGATGATCTTGCCGTCCTGGCGCTGCTCGATGATGTGCGCGCCCCAGCCGGTAGTGCGCGCGATCACGAATAGCGGCGTGAACATCGGCGTAGGCACGCCCATGGCGTGATAGCTCACGGCGCTGTACCAGTCGAGGTTCGGGAACATGTTCTTGATCTGCGCCATGACGGCTTCCAGGCGTTCGGCGATGGGAAATACCCCCGGATCGCCGGCCTCTTCCACGAGTGCGCGCGCGACGCGCTTGATGACCTCATTGCGCGGATCGGCGATCGTGTAGACCGGGTGACCAAAGCCGATCACCACTTCCCGGTTGGCGACGCGCCGGCGAATATCGGCCTCGGCCTCGTCCGCATTCCGGTAGCGGTGCTGGATCTCCAGCGCGGCTTCATTGGCGCCGCCATGTTTGGGTCCGCGCAGCGCGCCGATGGCCCCGGTGAGCGCCGAGTACGTATCGGTGCCCGTGCCGGCGATGACCCGCGCCGCAAAGGTGCTGGCATTGAATTCATGCTCGGCGTACAGGATCAGCGAGGTGTGCATCGCCCGCACCCAGGACTCTCGCGGCCGTGACTGATGCAGCAGATGCAGGAAGTGCCCGCCGATGGACTCATCGTCCGTCTGTACATTGATCCTGCGGCCATCGCGGCTGTAGTGATGCCAGTAGCACAGGGCCGAGCCCAGGCTGGCAATCAACCGGTCGAAGATGTCGCGGGCACCGGCATCATTGTGATCGGCGCTCTCGGGCTGCAGGCAGCCGAGGGCCGACACGGCCGTGCGCAGCACGTCCATCGGATGAGCCGCTGCCGGCAGCAGTTCCAGTACCGCGCACAGCGCGGGCGGCAGTCCGCGCAGGGCACGCAGCTTTTCGCGGTAGCCGGTCAGCTCGGTGAGAGTGGGCAGTTTGCCGTGGATCAGCAGGTAGGCGATCTCCTCGAACTCGCAGGTCTCCGCCACATCGAGGATGTCGTAACCGCGGTACTGCAGGTCGTTGCCCGTGCGGCCCACGGTGCACAGAGCCGTATTGCCGGCCACCACGCCGGACAGGGCGACGGATTTCTTCGGCTTGAATGCGCTGGGCGCGACCGGATCACTCATCAGCCGACTCCCGCAGATTCAGCGGACGTCCTGTTTTTGCTTGCCGGTCGCAAACAGGGCATCGAGTTTCTGTTCGTAGGCATGGTAGTCGAGATAACGGTATAGCTCGTCCCGGGTCTGCATGAGTGGCAGAGCCTCGGCCTGGCTGCCGGTGCGCCGGATGATTTCGTAGGTCCGAAGTGCCGCGGCATTCATGGCGCGGTATGCGGAGCAGCAGTACAGCACGATATCCACGCCCGCCGCGCCCAGCTCCTCGCGGCTGTAGAGCGGCGTCTGGCCAAACTCGGTGATGTTGGCGAGTATCGGCACCTTGACCGCGGCCTTGAAGCGCCGATACATCGACAGCTCCGTCACGGCTTCCGGAAAAATCATGTCGGCCCCGGCCGCGACGCAGGCCAGCGACCTTTCGATGGCCCGCTCCAGCCCCTCGATGGCCAGCGCATCCGTGCGGGCCATGATCACGAAATCCTCGTCGTCGCGCGCGTCCACCGCGGCCTTGATGCGATCGACCATTTCTTCCTGCGGCACGATTTCCTTGCCGGGCCGGTGACCGCAGCGTTTGCTCTGCACCTGGTCCTCGATATGCAGTCCCGCCGCCCCGGCCTTGATGAAGGTGCGCACGGTGCGCGCAATGTTGAAGGCTCCGCCCCAGCCGGTGTCCGCATCGACGAGGAGCGGCGCGCGGGTGGCATCGGTGATGCGGCGGATGTCCGTGAGCACGTCGTCCGGATTGCTGATGCCCAGATCCGGCACGCCGAGGGAATTGGCGGCAACCCCGCCGCCCGACAGATACAGCGCGCGAAATCCCACCGCTTCGGCCAGGCGCGCGGCATAGGCATTGATGGCGCCGACGACCTGCAACGGCCGCTCAGCGTCCAGTGCCTGCCGCAAGCGCCTGCCGGCGCTGCTGTGAGGAACCATGTGCGTCACTGTCCTTAGGACCGGCTCTGAAGTGCTGCGCGAAATCCCCGGCGGCTGCAGAGTTTGCCATAGCACGGCGACTACCGGGAGGCTAATATGCCGGCGACCTGTGCGATCCGGTAGACGCCGATCTGCGGGGATTGAAGCATGAGTAACCATCTGCGCGGCAAGACCCTCTTCATCAGCGGCGCATCGCGCGGCATCGGACTGGCCATCGCGCTGCGTGCGGCCCGCGACGGCGCCAACGTGGCGATCGCCGCCAAGACGGACCAGCCCCACCCCCGACTGCCCGGCACGATTCACACGGCGGCGGCGCAGGTCGAGGCCGCCGGCGGCCAGGGGCTGGCCGTCAGCTGCGACATTCGCGACGAGCAGCAGGTGGAGGCCGCCGTGGCGGCGACCGTGGCCCGATTCGGCGGCATCGACATCTGCGTCAATAACGCCAGCGCCATCAGCCTGACAGCGCTGCTGGAGACGCCGCTCAAGCGTTTTGACCTGATGCACGGCGTCAACGCGCGCGGCAGCTTCCTGGTGACGCAGAAGACCATGCCCCATCTGCTCAAGGCAGCAAATCCCCACGTCCTGACGATTTCCCCGCCGCTGGCGATGCAGGAGCGCTGGTTCGCCCCGCACGTCGCCTACACGATGGCCAAATTCGGCATGAGCATGCTCGTGCTGGGAGTGGCCGGCGAGTACCGTGGCCGGGTGGGCGTGAATGCCCTGTGGCCGCGAACCGCCATCGACACTGCCGCGATGGCGGCACTCGCCAGCTTCATGGCCGTAGGTGCGCTCCGCTCGGCGCGCATCATGGCCGACGCGGCGCACCTGATCCTCACCGCCGATGCGCGCCGGACCACGGGCAACTTCTATATCGATGACGAACTTCTGGCGGCCCATGGGATCACGGATCTGTCCGGCTACGGCCCGCCAGGGGTGCTGGATGTGGATATCACGCCCGACATCTTTGTACCGAGCCTGCGCGAACTGCGCGGACCGCCGGCCACCGGATCACGCTGAGGTGCTGCGATGAGTGCGGAATCCGCAGTCGTTTCCTATGACCTGCGCGCCTCGGTCGCGCATGTGACGCTGAATCGCCCCGCTGCCCTTAATGCCTTCGACCGGGCGCTACGCGTCCAGCTCGCCGCGGCGCTGCAGCGTGCCGCTACCGATCCGACGGTTCGCGCCGTCGCGCTCCTGGCGGCCGGCCGTGCCTTCAGTGCCGGTGGCGACCTGAAGGAAATGCAGTCCACGAAGCGTGTCGACTCCGAGGTGCGCCGACAGCTGGAGGAGGAATATGCGCCGGGCATCTACGCCATCGCCGGCATGTCGAAGCCGGTGATTGCCGCCGTCGAAGGCCTCGTGGCCGGAATCGGCTGCGCCTACGTGCTGGCCAGCGACCTGGTCGTGATGGCCGACGATGCCTATTTCACCCTACCGTTCCAGAACATCGCGCTGGTGCCCGACGGCGGCATCACCTGGATGCTCGAGCGTCAGATCGGCGCCCGTCGCGCCTTCCAGCTCGCGGTCGAATGCGAGCGCGTGCCGGCGGCGCGCTGCCTGGAACTGGGCCTGGTGAATCGCGTGGTCCCCAAGGGGACCGCCAGTGAAGTCGCATCGCAATGGGCGCTGCAGCTCGCACAGCGTGCACCGCTGGCGATCATGCATACCAAGCGCCTGCTCCACCAGGCTGCCACAGTGGATTTCGCCCAAGGGCTGCACAATGAGGTGCTGGCGCAGGAGCAATGCATCGGCAGCGCGGATTTCCGGGAGGGCATCAGCGCGTTCCTGGAGAAGCGCCCCGCCCGGTTCAGCGGTGGATAGGCTCCCGTGAGTTCGATGACCACCGGCCAGGTGATGGCCGACTCGCTCGTCGTTCATGGCGTCGATACCGTGTTCGGGATTCCCGGCGCGCACCTGTACGATTTCAATGACGCCCTGGCACAGCGCAAGGAGCAGTTGCGCTTCATCACCACGCGCCATGAGCAGGGCGCGGCCTATATGGCCTTCGGATACGCCAAGTCCACCGGCAAGGTCGGTGTCTATACCGTGGTCCCGGGCCCGGGATTGCTGAACTCCGGCGCCGCGCTGTGTACCGCCTACGGCGCTACGGCGCCCGTGCTGTGCATCACGGGTAACATCCAGTCGCACCTGATCGGGCGGGGGCGCGGCCAGCTGCACGAGTTGCCCGATCAGCTGGCGCTGCTGCGGGGACTGACCAAGTGGTCCGAACGCATCAATCACCCGACCGAAGCGGGCACGGTCATGGCCGAGGCCTTCCGACAGCTGCGCAGCGGGCGCGTGCGCCCGGTGGCGGTCGAGGCGCCGTGGGACGTATTCGGCATGCGCGCCGAGGTCACGCCGGTCGCGCCTCTGGCGCCACTGGCACCGCCGGTGCCGGACCCCGCGGCGATCGCCGCCGCGGCGGCGCTCATCGGCGGGGCGCGGCGAGCGCTCATCATGGTGGGTGCCGGCGCCCTGGATGCCGGCGAAGCGGTGCTCGAACTGGCGCAGCTCATCCAGGCGCCCGTCACCGCGCATCGGAGCGGCAAGGGCATCGTCAGCGAGGAATCCCCTTACGGCATGTCGCTGGTGGCGGCCTGGGACTACTGGAAAAATTGCGACCTGCTGATCGGCATCGGCAGCCGGCTGGAGCTGCAATACCTGCGCTGGCGGTGGTTCCCGAAGGAACTGAAGGTCATCCGCATCGATATCGATCCCACCGAAATGGTGCGGCTCCGGCCCGACGTGGGCGTCATCACCGATGCAGCGCTCGGGGTCCGGGCCCTGCTCAGCGCGCTCAAGCCCCAGCTCGCCCGCCGCAAATCAATGGAGGCGGAGTTCCGATCGGTCAAGGAACGCGCGCGAGCCGCCATGCAGACCGTGGCACCCCAACTGGCCTACCTCAACGTGATCCGCGAGGTATTGCCGCGCGACGGGTTCTTCTGCGAGGAGATCTCACAGGTGGGCTTCACGGCGCGCTTCGGCTTTCCGGTGTACCAGCCGCGCCAATACGTCACCTGCGGCTACCAGGACAATCTCGGTTATGGCTTCAACACGGCGCTCGGCGTCAAGCTCGCGCATCCGGAAAAAGCCGTGGTAGCGGTCAGCGGCGATGGCGGCTTCATGTACGGCGTGCAGGAACTGGCGACCGCGGTGCAATACGGCATCAATGTCGTGACCATCGTGTTCAACAATTCCGCCTACGGCAACGTCTGGCGCGATCAGGAGGAGCGCTACGGCGGAAGACTCCTGGGCGCGGAGCTGCGCAATCCCGACTTCGTGAAACTGGCGGAGAGTTTCGGAGCCGTCGCGATGCGCGCGGCGAATCCGGAGCAGCTCAAGTCCGCACTCGGGCGAGCTCTGTCCGCCGGCGCACCCGTGGTCATTGAGGTGCCCTGCGCGCGTGGCAGCGAGGCTTCGCCCTGGCCATTCCTGCATCCCGCACCGCCCGCCTAAGGGCCGCGCTCGCGATTGAAGCATAGGGACGCTACCGCTGATCGGAGTAGCGCAGTATTTCGTCTGCTCTCGATTTAAGGTCCGCCGAGGAAGTCACCCTCTTCAGCTCTTCCGCAAGGGCGTGCGCCTGCTTTACGTCTCCCGACCGCATGGCTGCAAAGGCGCGCAGATAGAGAAGATGGTCCCGTTGCTCTGCTGTCTTGACAGAAGTAATCAAACGGGTCGTGGCCAGGGCCTCCGAGAACTGGCCCTGGCTCATCTGGAGGTCGGCCAACTCCACGCGCGCGTCGAGGTTCTTCGGCTCCAGTTCGAGCAGCACCGTCAACGCCGCCGCGGAACTTTCCGGCTTATCCCGCCCCGCGAGTTGCGCATAGATCATCAGGAGCCGTGGGCTGCGGCTGCCCAATTCAAATGCCTTGCCGAAATGCTCTGCAGCCTCATCGCGTTTGCCGTCGCGCAACGCAAGATAGCCCAGACTCGCCCACGGCTCCGGCCGCTTGACCTCTTCGCGAGCGAGCTCCTCAAAGCGAGTGCGAGCCTCGACCTGCCTGCCCTGCAACCCTATCAGCAACTCGGCTTGCGCCTCGCGCACTTCGAACATGTCGGCGGGTTGGCTCGTCAATTTTTCCGTGTCGTCCAGCCTGATCTTCACCTTGAGCTGGCTGAAGGAGTTACCCCGAATGTAGGACTTCAATTCAGTCTCAATCGTGGCGAATGGCACGCCGTACGCCGTCTCCAGTGCTTGCACGGAGGGCACGCCGTTGTTTACGGCTATTACCATCCCCCAGAACTTGTGCCGGTATTTCTCCGTCGTAGCGAGCATATGGACCAAAGCCCAGCTCTGGTTGTAGAGGCTGCCTGCCTGCTTCGCCTCGTTGTAATACGGCGAAGTCATGTCCGCAGCAAGAATGGTCTCCATGGGCACCCAGGGATCGCGGTTCAGTTCCTGCAGGCGACCAATCAGGACGTCGCCGAATTCCGTTTCATTTCCCGCCGGGCGGAGCGTAGAAAAGAGTTCCGCCACACCTTCGTTGAGCCACGGTGGCAACGAGAACCCATCGTGCTTAAACACCAGGTGCGTATATTCGTGCGTTGCAGTACGCGCGCTTTCCTCACCCAGCTTGCCCACGACGATGAGGTCGCGGTCCGACCAGCTGGAGTAGTAGGCGGTGGCAAATGCGTTGAGGCGGTAGGGCTGGTATTCCTTCTCAGAGCCAAAAATCACCACAGTCACTGGAACAGCCTTGTCAGGCTTGGCTCCGGTGAGCTGGAGAAAGAAACCGCGTACTCGCTCGAACTGGTTGAGGGCATCGCGCGTCGCTCGTTCACTGGCACTCGAGTACGCGCAAAAGTTCTCGTTCTGCATCGTAATCCAGGTCGGCTGTCCGGCCACAGCCGACGTAGACAGCAGCATGGTGAGGATCGAGGCCGCCCG
>Ga0209131_1000485_pt1 | contig 28744 bp, 22 predicted proteins | sample GraSoi_2013_40cm_FD_185826 | JGI IMG/M metagenome (GOLD analysis project Ga0209131, IMG submission 185826) | Grasslands soil microbial communities from the Angelo Coastal Reserve, California, USA - Sample 9_17_2013_40cm (SPAdes) (version 2) | ecosystem: Environmental > Terrestrial > Soil >... | reverse complement strand
CTGATGCTCACACCCCGGATGTGCATCCCGGTGATGGTGTCTTGCTACCTCACAGGATACACCCGCCATCATCCCGTAGCGCAGCGGAGTGGACGCCCCTTCTGCTACATTCTAGTAACAAAGCGTCCTGGACAATCGCCAGGTAATGCAAACCCTTAGGTGCTTGTTTTCCTATAAAAATAAGTATATCTAAGTATGTCAACTCAACCCTCTCTTGACGCTTCTTCCAAAGTCTCTCCTTTCTGGCTTCAATGGCTAATCGCTACTGGATTAGGATGGAGCATAAGTAACTGGGTCCCATCTCTTATACTTTTTAAGTTAATAAATTTCTTTCACCTAGACACTTTTAATGGTCCGTCCGTTAACACAATGACATTAGCCTTCCTTCGCGGTTTATTCGTAGGAACAATCATTGGAGGGTTTCAATATTTAGTAGTACGAAAGATGATTGATCGTGGGAAATCTTGGATACTATCGAACAGTATTAGTTGGGCATTTGCATACATGGCTGGTTCTTGGGCGAATTGGACAGTTTTTCAGTCCTCTCCTACTTCACGCGACATTGAAATATTTGCATACGGAACGGAGCTCACAGTAATTGGAATCTGCGTGTCCATCAGTCTTGCCTTCTTACAATGGTCTCTAGTAAAAAGAAATGTTACTAATTCAGTAAAATGGTTTTCAATAAGCATAGCTGCTTGGTCTGCGCCATTAATTGCTTATGCAGTCTTACAATTAGCTTTGGGAATTTCAATAAACAATGGGTTTCGTGGAATTACAGTTACAAAATTAAATCTAATAGTTAATTTGTTCAATTGCTTGAGTATAATTACTCATCAGAGCATAGGTATAACGGCTGGAGCAATAATCAGCCGCGCATTTGACTCAAAACTCAAAAACATGTAAGACAAATCCGCACCTAACACCGCCTGCATCCCGTTACTGCTTCGCAGTACGGGGCGAGCGGCTGGACGCTGGGGATTCTGCGCGATTTACAAGCATTTTTCTGGCTTCGAGTTTATACTGCTCCCTGGCAGAGAGTCCACGCCCGCCCACCTGCCAGTACCGCAGGCCGTTACGCACTGCTCCAAGGAAATGTTATGGCTGAACTATTATCCTCAATCATTAGCGATCCAAATGCCCTCCTTGCTCTCGCGCCAGCAGAACTCGGCGGGGTAGTCCTAGAATTTCTTAATTCATTACACCCATCAGAACAGAAAGGATTGCTGAATCCTCATGTGTTCGCGGCAGAATTTGGCCCCAAGGGATATCCGCCCGAGTTTCGGGAGCCAATCACTCTTGCCCTAATGGAGGCCTGGGTTTGGTTGAGCCGAGAGGGTCTCGTTGCTCCGATACCTAGCGACCAGAACGGGTGGGTCTTCATTACGCGGAGTGGTCAGCGCATCAAGAGTGCTGATGATTTTGCTGCTTTCAGAAAAGCGGCAATCCTGCCAACCAATCTGCTTCACCCCGTAATTGCGCAGAAAACTTGGTCAGATTTTCTTCGGGGCGAATATGAGACAGCCGTGTTTGAGGCTTTCAAAGAGGTCGAGGTAGCAGTTCGAGATGCGGGAGGATTTGCAGCTAGAGACCTCGGCTCTGATCTGATGAGGAAAGCGTTCAATAAAGACGATGGCCCAATCAGAGATCCCGCATTGCCGGTTGCTGAGCAAGAAGCGCAGGCGCACTTCTTCGCCGGCGCGATTGGTTTCTATAAGAACCCCGGCAGTCATAGGCATGTGGTGATCACGGAACCAGCAGTTGCCGCGAGATTGCTCATGCTGGCAAGTCAATTGTTATTCACAGTTGACGAGCAGAAGCCATAATTGGCGGTGCCCAACAAATCGTGCAGCATTTTCCTAGCTTCAAGTTTATGCTGCCCCAGGCATATTCCACGCCGGCCCACCTGCCATGCTCCGCGAACGCGAACCGTTTGGCTTCTTCTTGAAGGTGAAGATGTTTAATTGCAAATTTGACCATATCCACAAAATGGAATTATTTGAAAAATGGTAGAATCTATGCCACTAGATCCTAAAGTGAAAATATCTGATTTGGATATGAGTGAACTTCCACTCTATAATTTTCATGTTGTTGTATTGGCTGAGCCTGACCCAGAAACGTGGGTGATGCCAGATGATGAGAAGTTTTCTCAGTTGTTGGAAATGTATTCTGAGCTAATTATTAACGATGTAATAGGCGACGCTGAAAACCTGAATTTTGTACCAATGCCCAGGGCCGAAGACGTAAAAGAAACAATAATCATCATGGCAGGCGAAGATATGGTGATCGATTTTTTTAAGGATCTAGAGCCATATAGTCGTTACGTTGTAAAGAGTGATAATTATGAGTTTGAAAATTTGCGTGTACTTTTGGATGGCATTGCAAAAAACAACCCGACGTGGACGAGAATAGGAATTGTTGGTGGGGTATATGAAGATGAAGTTGTTCGTGTGGCGAATGCGATTCAAGCGGCAGGGTTCGACACTACAATTGTTAAGAGACATTGCATCTCTGAGGATATATTTATTAATCTTGATAATGTATGGGACGCAATCAATGCTGAAAGGAAGAGAATTTTAGGCGAGAGGGGACAGCTTGATGAAGACAATGATTTTGATGTTGAGGCAGCATAGCAGCGAATGATGAAAGTTCAAATTCAAAACCGTCTTGCAAAATCTGCCCTACACCGGCTGCAGCGGACAGCGGCTTTGCCATTTCTTTGCGGGCGTGGCTTGCCAGAAAAGGCACTGCCATTCATACAAGTCTCCCCTGCCCCGCCGCTGGCGCTAAGCCAAACCGTTGAGACTGTCGAATAAGTGCAACTAAGAACACGGAAATGGGAATCGATAGGCAGAAAGCACCCTGTTCAACCATACGTGTGGGACGGGATGTTTATTATTGATCAATTTTTCATACCGAAGTGGGAATTAATTTTTCCACTTTAGGCTTTTTCGACAGTTTCGTTAGGCGGTGGTTTGTACGATAAGGAAATCAAGCATGACTTGGCTTGAAATCGTTGACTCCGCAGTGAAAATTGGTCTTGGTGCCGCTATCGGCGGATTTTTCACGTATCTACTAAACAGACAAGCACAGCGTCATGAGATAAGAAAAGAGATTCGTCTCGAAAACCGGCAAACCCTTATAGAGGCCAGTGCAAGATTTGAAAGTATACATGCCAATGTTGTTGCGCTTTCCCAAGAAATTGTGCGTGAACTTCATTCGTACCTAGCCAAATCTAAGGTATTTATGAGCAAGAGCAAATCTAAGAAGAAGCGATTGGGGAGCAGAATCCCGAAGCCGCCAGATTTTGCTCAAAAAAATTTCGACGTGACGAAGAAGCTACTTCTCGAGCTATATTCGCTGCAAGGCGTCTTGATGCTCCATGGGTACACCAAGATGTCAGCCGTCATTTATGAATACACCGCAAATGTCTCGGCCATCTCTCCCATTCATCAAGAAGATGAATCGCAAGAGTATATTCCTGAGCCTGAAAATATGAAGAAATTTTACGATCTAAGAATTAGGTTTTATAAGGCCGCACAAGAGTATCTTGCCAAGCAAGTTGAAGAGTAGTTCGCTTTGAAAATGCGGGTAAGACGGTGTGCAACGAACGCTAGGCATTCTGCGGCATTTTTGAGCGTTTCGCAGAGCGTGGCTTCGAGTTTATACTGCTCCCAAACAGAGTCCTCGCCCGCCCACATGCCAATAACGCAATCCATTGGGTAACCCTGTGCAAAAGTTACGACTTTTTCCTAATCGGAGATAATCGGCTTGGTGAATTGCAGACATTGAAACGCTAACACAGGGCATTCAGAAAAAATGGTTGCACTACCTTAGAGAAAGGATTAATAATGGCACTAATATTGGACGGATCCATTTCGTACTGTCACCAAAGCCGAAGCTTAATTGTGCAAAGCCGAGAAGGCGGTTTTGTTACGCAAAATTGTTTAGTTTGCGGGAAACCAAGATCGCTCTCATTTTCTGAATTGCCTGGTCTTTTATGCGGCAAATGCAATAATCCCTTAGAACCCTTCATAGATAGCTTTAAGAATTATGCTTATAAATGTTTGACTTGCGGCACGAGTTTTGAATTAGCATCTGTTGTGCCGAGTTGGGAAGAACATTTTGACTATGATGGTTTTGCAATTGATAGCGATTATGATGAAAACATGAATAATAAATGGAAGTCGAAGAAGTAACAAGATCACTTGATTTTTCGCTTGGGTTTGTCTTTTGGTTTGCGCTATCTTCCAAGCTTCGGTTCGGGTAAGCAGGCAGGTTGCTCAACAAAGCGTGCGCTAGCGAAAGTAAGAGGTTGAATGACCAGAAAGAACACAACACCGAGAGAAGTGGACTGGCGATATCGAGTGGTAACCAGCCTTGCCGAAGATGCGGTCTTGCCATCCGGAAAAACGGCGATCAAAGGTACGGCCGTGTCAGTCAGCGCATTTCTAAAACATGGCAAGACCACGCTCTCAATTGGCGATCCCAGTGCCCCGGCCTTGTATCTTAGCCTATCTCACAAGGCATACTCGAAGTCCCTTCGGCTGCACCCTTTCAGGAATTCCGTTTCGTCGACTAACGAATACGAGTTATCCACAAAAGTATATGATTATCTTGAACAGATAAGTGCGGCCGTAATCTTTGCTTTCTCGGCCCTAGAGGCGTTCGCTAATGAAGCTGTTCCAGGTGAATTCACCCATGAGACAAAGAAACGATCTGGCATCTTCGTCGTTTTTCAAAAAGACTCTATTGAACGTCACATTAGTCTAGACGAGAAATTGGGTGACGTGCTGCCAAAGGCATTGAACAAGCCTTCGCCCAGAGGATCCCAAATTTGGAGCGACTACGTACTTCTCCGGCGTCTTCGTGACCGACTCATTCACCTAAAGAGCAAAGACCGGCGACATACAAATGTTGACGATCCTTTTCCTATATCGATATGGTCCGATCTTTCGGCCCCAAATCAGCCATCTTATCCTTCTATCGCCAAGAATATGATTATTCACTTCTTATCCGCAGACAACAATCATTGGCTCAAATTTTGTCCCTTCTGAATCGGGAGAAACCCTTTCCCATGAATGCGCCAGATACGGCGTGCAGCAGACGGCGGGGAATCCAGCGCATTTTGTAAGGGTCCCGCGACTGCCTGCCACTAATACAACTGTTGGGACGCCTGGGAATCGAGAATCATGGCATATTGGATTTTCAAACTCGCATCATTGCATGGGAAAAACGATTTATGACAACGCGGGAGTGTGCTAGATTACAAAGTATGCATGAGATAAAATATTTGCCGGAAACTGCGACCAGTGCTTTTAAAGCACTTGGCAACGCAGTAAATTCTGAATTGGTAAGTGTGATAGGAAAGCATTTCTTGAATGGTCATAGAAATGGGAGAACAGCAAGCTAACCTTTTTGCTGCTTGATATCAAGGCGTGAGTCCTAGGCCATCTGCACGTTCGTATTTCGCCTCGCTGTCATGCGAAAGATTTTTCACCGTCCGTATTTAGTTCCAGTTGACAAATGCGTCCAATATCAAGAAATACAATATTTCTATTGCAAGTACATGCCTTGGTGTAAGCTCTAAGTATAGATGAGGTTAAGATGAATGATCACCGTAGCCCGGCTAAACGCCGGGCTTTTCCTTAAAAACGAGATTAGATTGGTCGAGGCTTTAATTGTCCAAAAATTTGGCTAAGATAACCCTTGATTTTCCAAAAACTATCTGGTAATATGCTAACTATAGTTAGCGTACGAAATTCCAGGTGTTACGCCTAGTAACACGGGAGAAGTTTCAAAATGAAAACTAAAAAAGAGAATTTTGCTGCAAAACTCAGCCGCCTTTTCGAAGAAAAAAGAAAGCCGGATGGGACCCAATATACACAAACCGAGGTCGCTGAAAGCACGAAGGGCGTCCTAACTCGCGTTTACCTTTGGAAATTGCTTACCGGCAGGGCCACCAACCCGGGCTTCCAAATTATTCGCGCCTTAGCCGAATTTTTTGGTGTCGACCCCAGTTACTTTTTTGTTAACGACAAAATGAGTAAGGAGTTTGCCAATGAAAGCCAGAAACGTGACCAGTTAATTGATCAGATTGCATTAAGGTCATCTGAGTTGGATGACAAGGGAAAACAAGCTGTTCTTTATATGATCGAATCAATTGTAAAATCAAAAAAGTAATGGAAGAGGTGCTTTGTAAGTTAGGAAATCGATATGGACACAAAATTAAATGCAGAGAGAATCTTAAATGAACTCCGTTACGATTTTCATACGTTTAGTATCGAACGGTTCATTTCCTTTGTAGGCGAAACAAAACGGCGGGAGATTATCACTATTCCATGGAGGATGCCTCCCACCTTGTTCGGTGCCTGGATGTCCGACGGCGAAGAAACCAAAGAATACATCTTTTATCGAGATAATGTCCCTTTGATGCATCAGGTTCACATTCAATTGCACGAACTTTCCCATTTTCTCCTCGGACATCCCACTCTTAAGATCAATCGAACCAAAATTACAGACGTTTTGGAAAAGAAGGCGTCATTCCCTTTTGATGAATTGCCCCGATTGCGATCATCAGATAAAACTATTCTTGAGATACAGGCTGAGACGCTTGCGGCATTGATTCAGAAACAGGTCATTCAGTATTCCAGTTTGGATCAGCTTAATAATGATCTCTCTTCGGAAGTTAAGCTCGCTAATTTCTTGAAAACGATGGGGTTATCATGAGCTCTGTAACAATGGTTTCCCTTTGTATCGCAGTTTGGATTCTGACTTTGGATCGCCTACAAGCCATCCATTGGAAGGATATCAGGAAGGACAATGGCATTGCCCTGTATGTATGGTTAATGATGCTGTTTTTCTCGATCACCATGATCTTTCTGATCAAAAGGTTTAGTATTTATTTCGATACTCATACGCTAAATAACCTGGACAGGCTCATCGCTTATAGTTCAATCCTTATCGGCATCTTCTTCGGAGCTACAGCTTCCGTTGAAGCAGTTGGAAAACCTGGAGACAGGAAAATAATCTTCTGGCTGAAGAATTCTCTATTTCTTACAATCATAACGCTTGTCTTCATATACAGTTTGTTTATTTCCAAGCTTCCAAATATGGACTACTTTGTGCCACGAAGCCTTCCCGAAGCCTGGTTTATGTTCACCACATTCATATTTGGTGTCATCTTGTGTGCTTTCGTGGACAAGATTTACCTGTCTTATTTGCCGCTGGAACGCTCACCTATCATGCGTGTACGGACCATTTTGATAATTGTAAGCACTTTCTTTGCATGTGTTTATTTCCTGGTAAAAATTGTCACTGTTGGAGGTTACTATTGGCCGTGCTTTGGCTCGCAAGCTTTGATCAACTACTCAATGGTCCTTTTGGTTTTATCAACCACCCTGCATTTTTCAGCACTTCTGAGTAATCAATTGTATATTCCCATTGTATTGATTTCAAGAAAAATTGAAGGATGGAGCACTTTCAAAGATTTGAAATATTTAACGGATCGAATGCAGCAGTTGTGCCCCGAAGTGGCATTGCCACTACCAACCCCAAGTGTGTTGAGTTTTTTATTAAATCCAGAATACTATCTATACAATGCGATTATCGCTATCATGGATGGAAAATCGATGCTGGATGATCTTTTGCTTGAAGAAGCATTTAAGGGAGAACCGGCTTTGTGGGAGGGTGATATGTTGCGCGAGGCTCTTCGGGTGAAACGGGCTTTACAATCCATTAATCAGTCTGAAGATTTCTGGAACATTGTTAAGGAATATCGACAGGCTAGTAGGAGATTGATTATTGGTCAATATCAATATTTATCACAAGAGGTATCCTGATTATGATTTCGAATGTTGAAAGCGGACAGACATTGCGCTCTAACCGCCTTGCCGAGGCCGTGTCATCAATATTCCATCCTTTTATCGTGGTTATTCCTACTATGTTCACCGCCATCCTTTACGGCGGAACCAGCTTGGGACGAGCTATCTTTTGGACAGCCCTGTCCATCGGAGTCGTCGTACTTCCTTTGGTCTTTCTAATCTATTCCGGAGTAAAGTCTGGACGTTATAGTGACCTGTCAATTTCTATGCGCGAGCAGCGGCGCAGTCTATATATTACTTCCAGTTTGCTCTTCATTCTATTAATTGTAATTCTAGTATTAGGAAAAGCCCCATCGATTCTCATCGCCTGCCTGACTTCTGCAGTTCTTGCCACCTTGATCGGCTTTGTAATCAATGCCAGGTTTACCAAGTTGAGTTTGCATTCTGTTGCCATCGCTGGATGTACATCCGTTATGATCCTCACATTGCCGTGGATTGGCATAACGATGGCACTTATCATGCCTCTGGTTGCGTGGGCAAGGATCCGTTTACGGCACCACACATTAGTTCAGATTCTGATTGGCTGGACCGTAGCTGCAGCAAGCGTGGTGTTTATTTTCCATATGTTCCACTTGTTATCATAACTCCTCGTGCTCGCGCAAATCTGTAAGCTATGTATCGCTATGTACGCAGTGGACAGACCACTTCTTGACTCTGAATACTGTGATCTATATAATGACTCAAGATTAAATCGTATTGTTATCGGAGCAACAATATGGAAGATGAACATTTACTTAAAAGTGAAGAAGTAGCGCACAAACTTCATGTCAGCCGTTCTTTTGCTTACCTGCTGATGAAGCGTGGAGAAATACCAACAGTACGTATTGGTACAGCAGTGCGCGTTCGCCCCGAAGACTTGCAACAGTATATTTCGGAAAAGGCTTCTCAGAATGGAACGGCTATCAACCCTAGCAAGCCCAGGGTATAACCTGTTATCACTGTCATTTGATTGGCGTTCATTCCATCACGCTTTCCGTTACAATCTTGCTAGAAGTAATTCGCACCTTAATAGTCGAATAGCACAATCAAAGCGGCTCATTTCTTCTTGTGGTTACCCCATCACAGAAAGGAGAAATGAGCATGGCTAAAAGACGAGGCAACAACGAAGGCAGCCTGTACCAAAGGAGGGATGGTCTGTGGTGTGCCCAGGTCAGCCTGAATGGACGACGCCTGACCAAGTATGGCAAGAGGCAAAAAGAATGCCATGATTGGATCAAGCAAACCCTCGGGAAAATTGACGGAGGTCTCACCTTCGAAGGCACCCAACTCACTTTGGAGCGCTTCTTCGAGCTCTGGCTGAACGGCAAAGAACTTGCCAGGAGGCCGAGTACTGTCAATGGATATCGGCGCTACGCCAGGCTGTATGTCCTACCCATGTTGGGAAAGTTGAAACTCCAGGATATCCTGCCCGGTCACATCAAGCAGCTTTATGCCCTGATGAAAGACGACGGCCGCGGTGCGCGCACGATCCAATTGATCCATGTGACCTTGCATGCAGCTCTGAAGCAGGCCGTTCGGGAAGGCTATCTAGGTCGTAATCCTGTAGATGCCATCGAACGCCCCACCGTCGCGCAAGTCGAGTTCCCCACTCTAAGCCCTGAACAGGCTCGCCAGTTCCTGATCACAGCAACCGCCTCACCGTTCGACACCCTTTTCTACATTGCCCTGACGACAGGGATGCGAAAAGGCGAACTGCTTGGGTTGAAGTGGCCCGATCTAGATGAAGAGAAGTCCACTTTATTTGTCCAGCGGCAGCTGCAGCGCATCCCGCACAAGGGATATGAGCTAGTGGCGCCCAAGACGAAGGCGGGTCGCCGAAAGATCAAGCTCGGACCCAAGACCCTGGCGAAGCTCCTGGCATACCGTTCCCACCAGGAATCCCTGAAGCAGGCTTTAGGAGATGGGTGGCAGGAGAGCGGTCTGATGTTCACTAACAGCATCGGCACCTTCCTGGACCAAAGCAAGGTCTCCAAGGAGTTCAAGAAGGTCCTGAAGAGAGCGGGTCTCCCGGATATGAGGTTTCATGACCTGCGGCACACATCGCTTTCTTCGCTCCTGGAAAACGGGATCTCGATCAACACCACCCAAAACCGTGGAGGTCATTCGAAGGCCAGTACCACAGTCAACATCTACGGCCACACATCTGCTCGTTCACAGACGGAAGCTGCCGAGAAGATCGAGGAGTTGGTCACACCTATAGAAATAAAATTGCAGTAGATTTGCAGTAGTAGGTTATCCGCACCGACAGATCCCGTAAATGTGTGCTCAGCATGGAATCAATGCACTACATATAGCGTGTGGACGACATCGTTTTCAACTCCAGCCGATTCAGTGATGACTCATAATCGCTCGGTCGAAGGTTCGAATCCTTCCGGGCCCACAATTTCATCAACCGGGTTTACACACAATGCCAGGACATGCCTGGCATTGTGTGTTTAATGGGCATTGCCTCAGAACCTGAAATCCGCAGCAGTATGATGAACTCGGACCGGGCATGATTATCACCTTACCAATCTGCCTCTTGTGTCCCAAATGTTTTGAAGGCGTACATTCAATTGATTGCAGCCATGAATCCATGCCCCTGCGGGAACTTTGGATCACAAAAAGCCTGTGGGTGTGCTCCTGCTGTCGTTACCAGATACCAAAAACGCATCTCCGGCCTGTGGTGGCTACTTAGGTCATCCGCCAGCTTGCTAGACTTTAGGCAGGGATTTTGATGAAAACAAAAGAATTCTTCCAGATCCGGTAGTGTCTCTGAGCGAATGTGTTTAGGGGAATACGCCACACCGATCTTTAATCCCCGAACTGGCAGCGACTGTCGAAAAGTGTGATGCATACTTACTATCGCGATCGCGGATCAATTACTTTGGGCCTTTCCCCTGGAGGTTGAATCACGTAATTGTTGTGCCGTCCATTCATCGCTTAGGGATTTGGTAACACCCCTATGCACAGGAAAAAGGCGCGTCATTTAACCCATTCGGATTAGATTGGAAGCAAGAAATGTGCGGGCAAAACTAGGAGTTAAGTGACATTTGCTCTCATACAGAAAAGAGAGAGGACTTTGATGCCCAGCGAACCAAGGCATTTTTGCACATCTCATATAGTATCCAATGGAAAAGACACTCTGTTCGCGGCGAACGGCATTTGCAAAAGACGAGATCGGTGCGATAATACGATACAGTAATCTACTCCGGCAGTTGCCCTTCTGACATATTTGCCTCCACAATCTTAGGGCGGAGGAACTCGAATACGGAGATAGATCCGACAATCGCCACGCCGGGTATCTGACGGGGTAATCAATGAGTCAGGGGCGGAACGATTGACGTAAAAAATGCGGCCGGGATACAGCATCGCCGGAGACCAGAGTACAACTGAAGTAACTATATTAGCCAACATGATCTACATGGACACACTGACCGTATCGCTAAGACGGTGAAAAAACAACCGCTCGGCCGGCGCACGAAGGCCGTCTTGTTCGCGTTGTGTCACTATTACCTTTGAGTATTCACAACTGCGTTTCTCTCAGCATTGACAATGACTTGCTGATGGGTTTCAAAAGGATTATTCTGTGAAAAACCTTGTCGCTTATCGCAAAGTGTTAAGAACACTAACCATATTGTTATTGTGCGCGGCGTCATTGCTTTCCTCCTGTGTCTATCCGGTCACACCACGCCTCGACATTTCTGTGGCCTTTAATGTTAGCCAAATACATCCGACCGTTCCGGTGGATGTGCTGAACCGTCCGCGGAATGGGCCGATCAGTACAATCGGAGTTGATCCTGAAAACGAAAACAATGTACTTGTTGCTTCGGAATCGGGCGGACTCTTTCGAAGTTCCGATGGCGCGTTAACTTGGGAACACGAAGATTCACTACCGAGTATTAGCACGTTGGGTATCGCCTACCTGCGGGACGGTAGCGTTATCGTGACCGCAGCGGCGGGTTTCGAGATCAGTGGGGGCGGTGTCTGGATACATGGTGCACCTTGGTCGGGCTGGACAAATCTCGCTCGCGTCTATTCGTTGTTTCCAGAAGCCGGACCACAATGCCCCACAACTTCAGGGGCACATGATATAGCAATTGCGCCGGATGCCGGGCAAATTTATATTGCGACGGATTGTGGGGTGGCAATTGGCTCACCCGACGCTGGAACTTGGACGCATGTTGAGATACCAGGGGTGTCGATGTTTCGTTCGATCACGGCCCTTGGAGGTGGTCATCTCATTGTTGGTGGTCCGGGCGGTGTTTGGTATTCACGCGACGACGGAATGACATGGAATCAAGCAACGACAAGCATCGGCAGCATCTTGTATATTCACGGACTTTCTCGCGACCCACGCGGTGGAGATCGCGCATATGCTGTCAACGAGGGAAGACAGCTCTACGAGACGACAAACGGTGGTGCATCGTGGTCACAAATTACGGTCAATGCAGAGCGATTTAATTGCGGTGGAATTGCATTTGCTAAAGCGGTACAACAATTGGCCCAAATGAAATTGTATTTCGGTGATCGTTGCAATACGAGGGTGACTTCGTTTGATGCAACCTCAGAACCGACGGTGGAAACGCCTGTCTGGTCGCCCTTGACTCCTCGTCATCCCGATACGCGCGATCTAGTATTCCATCCGCGACAACCTGCCAGCCCATATCTCATGAGCTCCGATGGCGGCTTAGAGAGCACCACGGATGGAACAAACTTTGATTGGATTACTCGTCCCGAGCGCGGACTGGATGCCAATCAGGTGACAGATGTTACCGGGCAATACGCAGGCGCTGGCACAATTCCTGATTTGTATTTCGCAACGTGGCACAATGGCGTGTTTGCTGTGGGGCAGTCATATAACACAGGCCTCTGTACGGAGGGGTGGGGCTTGAGTGATTTGCGTAGAGTCCCAAGCGCTGCAAATATCAAAATTAGCATAGGGTGCGTCGGCCAAAATCTTATCACGGATCCACTTTTTCTAAACAGTGCCTTGTGGCCCGAATCGGCCCAGCGCTTGCCTCCGCCTGTAATTCTCGCACAAGACACCTACGTTCAGCCAATCCAGCATGGGTTGCAGTACACGACCGATACCGGGGCATCATGGCGTCAAATCGCTGATATCCCCGAAACACTGCGGGGCCGACCTCAAGTTGGGGGGCTCGCCTCCGAACTCATGCTCTTCCAAGCGATACAGACTGACACAACCGGTGGTCAACAAGTGGTGGGGCTCGTACGAGTGTCCGGTTTTTCCTCTGGTGGAGCCGGATCTAAAGTGTATGCAAGGATGGATGGTTTTGGCACAATAGGCGTGTTTCCCACAATGATTTCGTACGAGGTCTTCGCTGTCGACCCAAATGATCCAGCACACATCATTGCCGCGGACGGGTCAGAGAACAACGTCAAGGTTACCAAAGACGGCGGAGACAGTTGGCGCAAAATTCCGGGCTTGAAAGATCTGGTCAGTCATCATGGTGAATATCTCATGGGACTTCCCACCGGTGATCGGACTGCTACGTTGGTCTCATCCATCAGCTTTTGCCCGGATAATTCGAGTCGCGTTCTGATCGGCACGCGACAAGGAGGTGCGTACTTTTCATATGATGGTGGCCAGACATGGGAATCGGTGACTGGCTCTGATGGGATCGTTAACACTACCTCTTTCTTTTGGCTGACTGGTTGTGGTAGCGCATGGGCCTCAACCTACGGACGAGGAATATGGCAAATCGATATGACACTGATCAGTGTTTTGAAGTCGACAGAACTTCTGTGCAACCGCTGTCCCTTCGACAAATTCGTCCGTGATCTTCTGCGCGATGAACATCCTGATCCAAAATCAATCCAAGCACTGCTGGTGCTGGATGGCGAGATCACCGCCATCAATCAATCGGGTGGAATAATGATTGTTTCGGTGTCTCCAGGCAGCTTGCTCTTGACGTATGGCAATTTGCCCAACTTCAAGACTGTCGTTGAAAAAGACGCTGAGATCTCGAAGCCAACTGCTTCGAATCATAGCGTGATTCGGGGCATCCTTTTCGAGAACGAAGAAGTCTCGCTGATTACCGGTGCATCGCCACTTGAACTTTATTCCAATGTGCCGGGAAAGATGGGCCCCGGGATGGCAGCGACACTCGCGAGCAAAAAGCCATCAATTGAGGTGAGCACTAAGACGAGTGCACTCGGGACGCCGGCCGTAATGTCAGGAGAGCCCCTGATTGTCCAGGTGAGCAACATGGAGTCTATGCAGCAGGACGTATTAGCACTTCAAATTGATGGGAAAGAAGTCGCAAAAGTCGACACTTCTCAGAAGGTTTTTGAGTATGTCGACAAAATTACCCTGTGGTCGATGGGACCTCACGTAGTGGCGTTGGTGGCTGACGGGCCCAACGGACCGGAAACAGTGTGGGTGACAGATTTTCTAGTGCCACATGATGATAACAATGAGGAGGAATCTCCTTAAAGAGCTCCAAAATTGTGGCCGGCTCACATAGCAGCAAACAAAATGTTTTCTACTTATAGTGACGTATCTTACTCTTCCCCTTATCCTACCGATTGTCATTTCTTGATTATTTGCATGTGAACATGCAGTGATCGAGAAGAGGGGAGCTGGCTAAGTACTGGTGAAATCCTATGGTGAGATCTCAAAATAGTTGTGGCGTTATCGTCTTCAAATGTTGCCCTATAATACAAATGCTCAACAAAACTTGCGGCATACGGTGGGGCGGGCGCGGCCTCAATAGGCAGATTCAAACACGTTAAGAATTTACGGGTCAAGAGCAGAATCCATGCTGGCCCCCGTCCGCCTTTAACACTGATCGTTTGTGAGTAAGCATCATAGCAAGTATTAGTCAAAATGTACCTTTATTGAACTTGCTTCATTGGCACAATATGATGATTTATTTTCAGCCCTGACAAAAATATTACGGCGTAATACCCCTAGCGTGCCTGCACCAATGTGCAGGGGATTATCAAAAAGATAATCACGGCAAAATACCACCATATATAAGAAAGTATCGGATATATTGAGTTTTTCCTGCATTTGCTGCTAGTTTTTTATAAGCGATGTGAGGGTAACTCATAATCGCTCGGTCGAAGGTTCGAATCCTTCCGGGCCCACACAATATCAACCGGATTTACACACAATGCCAGGCATGTCCTGGCATTGTGTGTTTAATTGCTATTGTCTCAGAGCCTGCAATCGGCGGCAGTATAATCAACCCAGACCGGGAGAATATCACCTTAGAAAGCAGCGCCTGTGTCTTGAGCGTTCTGACGACGTACAGCTTAATCGGAGAGGTAGATGGGGTGATCGAGTCCGCTGGGGGGTGGCCGATAAAGTAGGAGAAAATTTATGGACCAAGAAAAGCAGAAACTAGCACAAAAATGGTTAATAAAATCCCAGCGTGACCTAATCGCCGCAAAAATACTTGCAGAACAGAGTCTCCCCATTTTTGATTACGCTATCTTTCATTGTCAACAAGCAGCGGAGAAGGCGATTAAAGCCCTTCTTGTGTATCACGGCAAAGCGACGCCCAGAGGACAAAAAGGACACAAACTTGAAGTGCTTATCAAACTCGCCAAGGAGTTTGATATTAATATAGACTCGAGAATAACTTACAGAAGCTCATTAACTGAATTGGCTGTTGAAACCCGTTATCCAGATTATGGGTTGGGCACTTCCGATGAATTCAATAAAGCATTTGAAAACGCCGAAAGTTTTTGTAAATATATCAGATCTAAAATACCTGTCGAAGCCCCTCCTGTGAAGTAATCAGCAATCCGAGGATATTGTTATGGCCCTGAACAAGATGATTCGCTAGTGGATTCGAGAGAGTTAGAGTCCGAGATTGATCAGTTGGTCACTCCGCGATAGTCGTATGAGCAATATTGTTAACCTCGTACCAGCTAGACACGAATGGCCGAATTCCCATCCATTTTTATTATTACGGACTGAAGGCAAATACGAGCAAAGCTGCCGAACAGAGCGTGCACCCCGCGTTGGTTGTGCGTTTCTCTCAGCTCAATAACATACCGGCGGATGAGATCAGCGGTAAGTTGTGAGACCTGTGTCAAAGCATGGTTATCACAGTAGGAAATGAAATATTTCAGCTTCTTTGTATAGAATAATATTGTTTCGGGTGACAGTCCCTGCGCCATCCGGTCGGTCAGAAAAGACTGGATAATAATGGGCAGATAATCCTAATGGGCAAGTACGATAGTCCCCTAGTCTTGGGTTTTTAAAGCAGACATGGTGATCTCCTGTGTCTAGAGACCACCATATATTAAGAAGGAAACTTCAATACAGATTCGAGTGCCGAGGGGGAGATTTGAACTCCCGACCAAGGGCTTATGAGTTGACCTCACATTGAGTAGTAGAAAACAACAGGAGATGTGCGGACAACGATCCAAAAACCAAGATCTACTCTATGTATGGTGGTGATTTATGATGATTATCTTTTTGATAATCCCCTGCACATCAAATACAGGTTGCAAAATGGAATTACGAAGTATCATCCTCCTCAAGTACGAAAAATAAGTCATCTTCATGCACCTGTGTAGAAAAAACCAGCCCAATAGAACGGATGCTCGTAGGGCTTTTCGTTAAGACCACGCTCGGTCCTGTTTTTTGAGAGCATTCTGTCATAATATTCAGCTTTTGACTCATCATTGCTTATGAGAATGTTAGACTCGTAAAATTCTCCCAATCTTTGTCTAGTAGCATCTCGTAGCCAAAGTTGTGCTTCATGGAATGCAGATGCAGGTGGCATCCGACGTCCAAGGTAGTTGTTGTAGAAGCAGACCATGAGAATCGCCGTACTCAAATCGTCCACCGTCCATAGCGACGCGATTGTTCCAGGTACACCGGCTTCCATCATTCCCATTGGCAATGAGATCAACTCGTCGGGGATCTTTAGGCTGGGGAAACCAGTTTCGCATGCAGACAGTACAGCGATCCGCGCGAGCGGGAGTCTAATCTTCAGAATATCGCGGAGCGAAATCATCTGCCGATTCGCTAATACAAGTCCCGATTCAAAGGGAGATTCATAATCAGTTTTGGCATGCGTAGCAAAATGCAGCACGTCGTATTGGTCAAGCGCATCCAAAATAGTCTTTTTGTTGGCTTTTTCCCCGCCCAGACGATATGCTGAATCTTTTTTGAACAACCTTTCTATTATGGATACTTCATGAGGAGCATACTCTAATGTGTTAGTTGGATCTACAATTGCTAAGAGATTATTTGCAGATAACTCATCGGCTTTCCGGTACGCCTTCAACAACACCCTAGCATTCGGAGCATAGTTTATCGCACATATATCGAGGGCATATCTGCGGCCATTTGGACTATTTAGATCTAGGGTCCAAGAAGCATGGAGAGGTAGAAAATTCAGCCGACCCTGGGGAATAATAACAATTTCCTTGATATGTAATTGATAAACATTTCCCAACAAAGGACCCATCAGAACTCGCCAGAGCCATTCAGTTACAGAGTCCAAGTCGGTCTTCCAGAGATCCTTTTTTGCGGAATTTTCCTGATCCTTTTGCCAAGAATCATATGTATAGAAATATCCCTGGGGCAGCCCAGAGTCTTGATGACCTGCCAATTGGCTTTGCAAGCTTGTGGATGTCAAACTTTCGAACCAAATAACTTTGAGAGGATGATCATTATCAACCATAATACCCAGGGCGCCTGCAGAAGTAACGGCAAGATAGACGATCGGAGAGCGAGCAGCAAGCCTAATCTCCTCTAGCGATATTGGCTGAAGAAAATTAGAGTAACCATTTAACATTCGGATTCTTGCAATCAATTTTTTTAGATCTTCACTAGATTTCTTCAACTCCATTTCTTTATTTTCAGTGAGCTTGATTTCAATCTCTTCATTGCGAAGCGCCCAAATTTTGTCCGTGATTAAATAATAACTTTCTACGAGGTCGGGTTGAACAGTTTTAAGAGAATCCAAATCTGCATTTACCAGGGTTAGGTTTTGACTGAGTAATTGGGCGCGGCCCTTTTCCAAAATCAATATTGCAGCTTCAAGATTACCTAGCCTGCCATGTGCATAGGCCGCGTAGGCCGCTAAATCTTTCGCATCCTCGAGCCACAGCTCTTTTCCCGAACGTTGTGCTTGCAATCTCACCAGTTCATCCAAAGCATCTATAGAGTACTGATACGCCTCTGTAGCCTCTTGCCATTCTCCCCTTTCAGATGCCCAGTTCCCCCAATTTAGGCCCGAGTTAAGACATGTTCCCAGCGAGTGTGACATTCCGTGAACACAGGCTTGTCTAAACATGTCACGTGCTTTCTCTAGATCGCGAGTCTCGTGATTTAGATACCAGCGCTCTTGCATCATCTTTGCAAGGTTGGAGCAAAATCCGGACCATATTGGCATTTCCTCGCCCGTTTCGGAAATTGCCTGCTCGAGAACAGTGATGACTTCCTCTAAGATAATTGGTGCTCTATTTTCAGCTGTTCGGAATAACTCAATTAGGCACGTAGCTAAGCCATTCAAATAGCCCGCGCGGTTCGTTGAGTGATCAGGCAGCAAAGCCAGAGCCCTTCTCCTCAATTGAATCGCCCGCGCAAGGGGGGCGGTCAGAGATAGTTCACTTTGAATTTGAGCAACCTCTTCCCTCTTGTGTGGATCTAAGTGCTCAATATATTTGTGCATTTCCAAGAGTGAACTCGCCAAATTGGACAGGCGATCTGGGTAATCCGGAGAGTCCTCGGATGAGTTTGAAACTATTAATTCTTCCATGCCGATGGCGTTGGCGAGAAAGTGCGGGTCCCTCTTCAGCTGATATTTACCGAGATAACAACTCCCGAGGTTGCCCATAACCACGAACCACAAAGGGGCTCTTTCTTCGGAAAGCTTTAGCGCATACTCAAGTGCCTCAGTTGCTCGATCCAAATCGGATATATTTCCATAACGGTCAAAGCGCAACTTCAACCCATGACCTAGTGAGTTAAGTATGATTGGAAAACCGGGGTTGTCTTGAAGGGCAATGCCTCTTGCCTGCGTTGCTGCCTCAATACTTGCATCTAAATCCTTTGCGCTGCCTGACCTCTCGTACCGGTCCAAATAGCACGCGCTGAGATTCGAAAGAACTAAACTCAGCTTATTTGGATAAGCAGACATGAGCAATTTGGCCCTCAGCAGTCTTTCTAAGCCTGCATTGAGATCGTCGAGTGCGTTTGAGAGTTCGAAGAGTTTAGAATAGCCTAAGCCCAGATTTAATAGGACTTCCCCCAAGAAAGGAGATTCTATGGGCGTCAGTTCTTCGGCTCTTCGAAAATAAGCTATAGCTTCGTTCAGCAAATGCGGCGCGCTTCCGGTTTCGAAGTGCCGAATAAGCGAGGTGCCCAGATTACAGAGCACAGCAGGAAATAAGTCATGATCGGCTGGCATTACCTGCTCTGCCATCTTATGGTATTTGATCGATGCAATCAAATCATCGATCTGGCCAAAGTAATCGAACCTCTCTGACAAACACACCCCCAAATTCATCAAGAGAAAGGCATTCTCGGGTGTTATGTCTTCCGTCAGCTCAATGGCGTTCTCTAATGAAGCGATGGCTTGATCCAGATCCTTCTTTTGACCATAGATTTGGAACCGCTCCAAGAGCGCTGGTCCAAGATTCGTAGACAGAGCAGAGCGTGCAGACGACGTCCTGGGAGCCTCGTTTAGGCCGTTTTCAAAGAGCTCAATGGAATGCCTTAAGTCTTCGACTGCATGAGACTCGTCAAAGCGCGCCTTCCAAGCTGCGCCAGCATCATTGAACATATGGGCTTTTAGATCACTCAGTGCGCCGACGAAGAGAGGATGCGTAAGTGCGTTTTCCCACGCGGAAATAGCTTCCAATAGCGCATTTGTATCTTTGGATCCTTGGTAAGTTTTGAACAGTTCTGCGGCATTGTCGGCTAACGTTGCTAATTGCTCGTTGCTATCTTCAATCGACCTCGTAACCTCGGACTCGATGAGCTGGTTTATGTTCGGATAGTGCGTTAGGTACTCCAGGAAGGCATCCTCATCGCGAACATTGGCAAGGCCAGCCATGAAGGCTTCACGCTCTTCCAAAGGTAGGTTCTCTAGAATTTCGAACATTAAGTCTGACTGCTCATTTTTTGGACCGACAAAATTTCTTTTCATATGTTGCAATTGTACGCTTCCAAATCCCTGTTCTAATAACGTCGGAAGCAAATCCCTTTCGATAATGGGCATTTCATGAGCCCAGTTATCATCCCAATTGGCCTGCATCAATTCCTTTAGTTGGGAAAGTATGGTCGCGACCAACTCTGGTTCGCCCTCGATAGGTTGTGATTCGCTCAGTGCCAACACTAATCGCGGCGTTGAATTTGGCCGATGTAGGACAAGTGGTGTCTTCACTTTCCCTCTGAAATTACAACTAGAGCAGTTGAAGCCATTGATCTCCCCATTTTGTACAAGTTTAGCCAGATCGAGCCGTGCAACAGTATCGATCACGAACCAGATTGCGGCTGTAACGACAGCTTCGCATCGGGGACAGGTTATTTCGATCGAGTGTGAAATACTGGTGGTCAAGATTTAATGAGGTCCAGCTAGGGCAAGCTAATCGAATTATTTCCGTAAGCGCTTAGTGCGGCCCGTTTCTAAGCCGTATGAATTCTAAGCGCCGACATAAACAAATGCTGCCCAATGAATCGGATCAGCGAAGCTACAAAGCTCATCTTTCGATGGGATAATTAATGAAAACAGAGACTCATATTCTGGTAGCGTCTTCTTAAAGTATGCTCTTTTGTCTCCATTGCTCGAGTCGCGCATCCAGAGCTGGGATTTCCGTATGGATTCAATCGGGTCAATGCCATCGTTCTTCCAGTAATCATAAAATCGCGACGTGATCAATGCGGCATCAAGAACGTAAACTAGCCAGAGCGATCCAATTGCACCGGCTACGCCCGCCTGCACCAAGCCAGCTGGAAGCGAGAGTACTTCATCAAGTAAATGGGGATCTCCTGGAATAGCACTCTCACATGCAGACAGGACCGCGAGGCGCGCGTTATGTAGCCGGGCGGAAAGTAAGTGGTTCAGACGAAGGTTCTCTCCATCTGCCATTTGTAGCCCGGAATTCCTTGGATCTTCCATATCCACATAACCATGTGTCGAAAAGTGAAAGACCGAATGCGATGTTAAGGATTTTAGGGTGGTATCCCTGTTCGCAGATTTACCCTGCAATACTAAACTATGATACGGGCCAAAACAGCGGACGGCGCCTGCAATCTCTAACGCAGGCAAGGGGTCCTCAGCCCCCAATGAGTTTACAACAAGCAGTTCATCGCCCCTGACCTCATCGGCAACCAATAAAGATGCCGCCAAACACTGTGCGTTGGCAGCGTAGGCAAATGTGACAATATCCATTGCGTATCTCCTGCGTAGAGGGAGAGATTTGTCTTCGATCCACGCAGCATGGAGAGGCAGCAGCCCAAGGACTCCTTGCGGGATAAGTGTTACTCGGTCAATATCTAGTCTGTCCAAAACATCATTTAGAGGACCCATGAGTGCGTCCCACAACCATCGCAGTGTGCTATCAAGAGTATTGTTCCATCTATAGGTCGCGTCGTCATCTGAAGAATTCCTTCGCCAGCTAGAGTAGGCACCAATATAGGTTTCGCCTCGCCCGGGCTGTTCCTTTCGCTCCCATACATGCTCTTCCAATGCCTCATCTAACAGATCCTTGAGCCAGACCGGTACCAGCTCCCCTTTTCCAGTAATAAGAATTGCCAGTCCCCCAACTTCCGTAGCAGCAAGATAAATAAGCGGCGCCGCTTGAGCTACTTGGAGAATTTGATCAATGGTGAAGTGTTCGAGGAAGCTCTGGTAACCCTCAATTTGCCGAATCTCCTTGATAGCCGTGTCCAATTCGTTTAGGGCTCCACGCGATTGCTGCCGCACGTCATCATTCAGAAAGCTCTCGGCCGTTCCCATTCGCGCTAATTCGGAACGACGAACGCTCGCAAGCGTATCGACAGCTTGGCTATAGCGCGACAACAACTCAGGATGTGAGGTACTGATTGATTCTAAGTCGCTGCGCTCGCGAGCCACAACTTCTGAGAGCATCTGCGCGCGTCCTTGCTCCAAGACTTCTATGGCCTTCGCGAGATTACCAGTGTTGGCCAGAGCATAGGCGCATCCAGCAAATATCCCTCGGACTTCTTTCAGCCAATCTTCTTTCTGCTGTAGTAGCAGTTGCGACTTGACTAATTGATCCATTGTCTCCACGCCGTATCTATATGCTTCGAATGCTTCTGCCCAGGCGGCTCGTTGAAGTGCCCACGAACCCCATTGCCGCGCAATGCTCAGTGCGACTTGCGGAGACACTCCGCTGGCCTTTTGAGACGCCATGGAATACGTCTTGATGCCCTCGTCGAGATCGGCGGAAATGCCCAAACGCCGGTAACGCGTTCGTAACACATTGCCTAGATCAAGGAGAAGACCGGGTAACTCACCGTAACCTTCAGGTGCATTTGCCAAGGCTTCACGCAGTGAGTCAATAGCATGATCAAGATCCGCAAGATCTTCAGACTGTTTGTACAAACTTTCGTATGCAAGGCCGCGATTGACAAGAAGGCCTAGCAACTGAAGCGTGTTCACTTCAGTTCTTTGTTGTACTGCCTTAACGGCCCTGTTGATTATTTCTAGGGCTTGAATCAAATCGTCCCGATTCTTTTCCCGATCAAATCGATCGATCAAAGACGTGGCGAGATTGCCTGCGGCCACGTGTAGGTCGGGAGAACCCTCCGGGAACATACTAACCGCTTCGCGATAAACGTTCACCGATTCGGCGGAATCGGCACTACTTAACGTGTGCCGGAATCTACGCCGCAATGCATTTCCTAAGTTGCTAAGCGCCATTCCCTTATCCGCGCCATTTTTTCGCAAACTCACTACCCTTCGGTAGTTGTTGATCGCATCATCTAGGTCGGAAATGTCACCGTATCTGTCGTATCGTTCCTGCAAACATACCCCCATGTTATTCAATAGTGCTAAATACTCCGGGCTGTCGGTTAAACAAATTTCTAACGCTTGCGTGCTTTTCTCGACAGCTTCCTCTAGATCTGAGCGTGCTGAAGACATCTTATATCGATCCATGAGTCCGCCTACCAAAGATCCCAAGACACCAGGCAAATGATTAGGCTCGATTCTCTGCAGTTCGAGGGCCTCCCGCGAAAGAGCAATCGCCCGATCTACATCAGCAGCGTCATGAGGATTGCCGAAGAATTGGTGCCGCTCGCGAAGGAAGGCCGACAAGTTCATAAGACAAAGGGCATAGCCGTCTGATTCTGGTGGCACTAAACTAACGACCTTTTCCGTTAGCGTGATCGCTTGATCCAAATCGCTCTTTCGCCCTTCCACGGTAAACCTGCGCGCAAAATTAATAGCTGAATCGTTTAGGACCACTTTTTGAAACTCTAACGAAGAGGTCGGAAAGTCAGGGTTATTTAAGATAAGCCCGTATGCCTCGATGGCCTCATCCAGAGCAACCGGGGTCTGAGAATTCTCAAATGATTTCTCCGCATCTTTCGCGGCAAGGAAGTGAGCTCTATACTTCGCGGCTTGAGCTTGGCCGTTGTCTCGTTGCATTGCCCCTGCTAGCACGTCCGCGAGTTCCCGATGAGATTCCAACTTAGCGGTCAAATCATCCTGTGACTCGGCGTTTATGAAAATCTCGCTAAGAGGCATTCTCTGATCGTCCGGCAAAGAACGCAGTGCTTGATACATCATCTTCATTTCGGCTGGGGTATTCTCGTGGAGAGCTCTCTCCTCAAATGCGGCATCAATCCCGATCTCTCGGCAGCGACGGACGACGCTATAACACTCACGGATCCGAGACTCGTACTCTAAGTGCCCTATTGCATGCGCTTGTTGCGCCATCGTTCCGAGGAATAGGTCAACATTTTCGCTCAGTAGTTCTGGACGTCTTTCAACCAACAATCTTTGTTCCATCCAAGTGCGCATCTGCAAGTAGAGTGTAATGGCCTTCAGCTCTGGTATTGATTCTGTGGCGCGTTCCATAGCCTCCACAATCAAGCTAAATCTTTCTGGATTCGCGCGCATCGCTTCTATATCGGCCATCACCTTACTTTGGAAAGCCTCACGTGCCTCTTCGGGATCTTCAATCACAGAGATGCCTAAGAACGGCCGCGGTACCGTGATCACTTTATCTACCGATTCTTGCAGATGCTCCATTCCCAGCGCTTGCTGCAGAACGCCCATCAATCTCATGAAATCTTCTCGATCCTGCTGGTCGGATGTTCCGTCTGCAGGAGAGAATAATAGGTGCGGCACCACATGCGGTCGAAAGATCATTAGGCCAGTATCTGCTACTGCTTGGCGTTGGCACTTAGGGCAAGTTGTAAGATTCAGTTTTTCTTGCTGCAGTTGTATCAGAAGGTCAGGACGTTCGTTAATATCCACTATTTGCCAGGCTGGGGAAGCAAAATGGTGTTGACAATTAGGACAATCCATTTCAATAATTTGGGAATAACTGTTAGCCATAGTTTAGACTTCAGGATGTGTGAACTTAATTGGTTTCTTGGACGTGCCTCGCCATAGAAATTCGGTCAATTGTTTTCCCAAGGTTACTTCATTTTCTCCTGATTTCTTGGGCAATGACCAGTGAACCGCTTTGTAAAGCTCAAAACGATGGAGATCAAAGGCTGATTCAATCAAATCGGTAAAGGTCATAGCACATTGAACTGCAAGGGTATAGGCAAAGACAATCCAAATCACACTAATCAAGATTGCCCCTTGCCACCACGTAACCCAGACTAAAAAGAGCAAGCCCCATATAAATAGCATTATCAATTTGTCGAGTTGTTGACGTGCTTGGCTCAAATCTTCCTGGGTTTCTACGGGTAAGAGCAGCCAGAGCCGTGTCCAGCAGGTCAAAGCATCTAGGCCATACTTATAATATGGTGCATCCTCGCCAGCTTTGATGGCATTTCCTAATGAAGTTGGGAGGAATTCAACTAGATTGGTTGGATAGTAATGCAATCGTTTTTCCAGTTCCGACATTTCCCTCCGCTTCTCTGAAGTCAACATACCGTCATCACCTTGGCTTTTCAGCGTATTCCAACGATTCTGAATGCGTTTAAAATTCCACTTATGAAATGAGATGATAGGTTTACCAACAAAATAGAATGGCCACGGCCAATACCCTTCAAGCAGACGCAAGGCCGCGAAGCGCAACTGCTCAATCAAAGCTGTGGAGAGTGAAAGAACCAAGAAACCTACAATAATTAGAGCCATCTGCTTTGTAATATCCAGGCTTGCGATCCAGTTCCAGACATTATCAAAACCATAGTGACTAGCGATGATCACTAATCCACCTCCCCAAAAAATAAATGCCGCGCTAAAAAGCTGATCCAGCCACTTTCCCGAAAGGCCGTCCCCTGTGCTTTCCCAAAATTTTGTTAACATTAGCATTCTCCTTAATTTTTCTTCCTTTTCTTCTTAACAGCCACCGGAACAAGAACGCTCTCATCGATAGGGCATGGAGGTACAGGCTGGCCAACGCGATATATGTGCCATTTGAAATGACCCTTCGGAACTTTTGGACATACCCAATCGCGGGCTTGAATGGGGTTTTGAGCCCCACCTAGTTGATCGTAGCCCTTTAAAAGACCTCTTGTGGACTCAGTAAACAGCGCCGCGCGCATCCACGTTCGAGCTTGATCATCGTCGACCATCAGATCGATAATTTGGTTATCAACTTTCTGACCCGTTTTGGCGAGATTCAACAGCTCTTCTAACAGAGACCGCATATTCTCAGGCAGATTTGGGAGATAGACACGTGCGGCGCGATAGACATCTTCAGGTTCAGGGGAATACATGAATTTTCTCCTTGTTAAGATCTGACCCATGTGAATATAGCCCAATAAACTGGAGGATCAAATACTTCTAATTTCAAATACAAAAAGTACTTGGATTGATCTCCATATCCTAAAAGAAGGAATTGCAAAGAATGGCTCAAAAGGTACGTTCAAACCAGGCCGCCATGTTGGAAGATGGTTGAGTTTATCAGGAACAATCAAAGCTTGCGAGAGATGAATTTCAGAGAAATTAGTCTTCTAGGGAATACCTAAGCACGCATAAAATACATTACCGTAGACTAGGAATAAATAATAACCAATGATGCGTCAGCAGGTCCACTACCTGAGTATGGGACCCAAAAAAAATGGAAAGGCAATTGAGCCATAACGGCCTCTTGAAGAATCCTGTTGGTGTCCCGTTTTTCGCCATTACTATCACGGCTTTGCAAGGCCCAAGATTTTTTGTGTGACCGCATTATGCAAGTTGCCTGCCTTTTCTGGATCATTGGCCCATACAGAAACCCGTTGATACCGTACAGTCAGTGATTTGAGAATGTTTGCCCAGGCTCCAGTTTCGCTTCCGACAGACAATACACTCACGCCACGCAGCCGGCACTGTCAAATTGAAAGCGCGTTCATTTCGCCCTCAACAAGTAAGAGCGTAACACCTGTTTTGATCACATCCTACGGTCAATACGCGGCCGGGACAGAGTCTCACACGGCGCGCGAGTCTCCTCTCCTATTGGGAGGAGGTCTACGCATCTTAATTAAGAGTCAAGACAATGAGGGTGAGGTCAATATACGGCTGAGATAGAGCACCATGTCGAGCGAGGTAATGACTACTGATTTCCAGTACTAAGTAGTAGATACAAATCATTTGCCCCCGGTTCTCCAAGCGAACTAAATAATATTCTATTATCGCCTACTGGCGACAATAAGACTTGCAAAGGCGCAATTTCACGCAAGTCTATAGGCTCCATTTTGCCGTCCAAATCAACAAAAAAGGCGCGCGGCTTGTAATTAGAGTCGATTTTACGTATCACTATCTTTGCTTTTTGGGGCCATGATATTTCATCAATTGTCCTTTCGGCATTATCTATTAATACTGTGACCTTTTTCGATTCTAAATTGATAATATTTAGTGAATATGAATACATGGTACTCATGTCTGGAGGATTATCTTTTGTTAATACGTAGGCAATGCTAGTGCCATCAGGATTCCAAGCAATATCTGAAACTGATTCGCCATCTGATGGATTGTATAGAATTGATTCTTCGTGTGAACTTAGATCATGCAACACAATTGATGCTTGATTTGGCTTCAATATGCGCGTTAGTGCCAATGTATTTTCCTGTGGATTCTTTTTTATATCATTAATCGCTGGTCCTTTTTCTGTCGCTATACGTTCTTTCGTCGATACGTTAAAGAACACAAGCTGACTATTTATTTCCGGGAGATTGTCCATATTAGCTTCGCTAACGTTATACGCGATTGTTTCGTTATCCACCCATTCTACGTTATACAAAACATCAGTGACATCTCCAAAAACCATCCATTTGCCAGTTTCAATGTTATATAAGTCAAGCTGGCTAGTGGCCGTATCGGTAGGACTAAAAATAGAGACTATTTTTAGTCCATCGGGAGACCAAGCAAACTGGTCATAAACACCGTTTTCTTTTCTGGAAATATTTTTCAACGACCCATCAAAAGTGCAGGACATAATCAGGAATACTATCACGACAGGAAAGATTTGTTTTACGTTAAAGTGCATATTGGCTCTTCTAGATAATATGTAATTTCAGAACTCGAATTAAGGTGTACTGGTATAGCATACAGACGTTCCCACGCAACCAGTCACAAATGAATAGAAATAATAAATCCCTGTATGGATCATATTTCCATCGTATTGCATAGCCATAAGTGCACTCTCGCTAGATGCAGGGTATTCCTGAGGATAATTTAGTCTAGTGGTTAACAAAATATTGGTATTGTTTGCAAGTCCGCAAGACCATTGGCTACCGGCCGCGCAATCGTCCCCTAAGGTCAGTACATTGTCTAGCGCTTTTGTAGTAAAGACCTGCTCGTTGATTGTTTCATTGGAATAGCTATATATTCCCATTCCTTCGCGAAGGACGAAACCATGAGCATTCCAAAAATTTCCTGCTGTTGGATTTTTAATAAACTTCAGCCAGACCTGGATATCTGGTTGTAATCCTGCCTGTTCTGATGAACTTAACTGGCTGGCCGCCATAGCGGCGATCATTGTCATTAAGAGGTGCCCGTTAGCCTTATTCCAAAAGCTAGAATCTAATCGTCCAGAGGAATATATCCATTTAGCAAAGCTTTTTTCGGCTTTCAAATAATTATAGTCTTCACCCATGAACTTTATGAATTCATCAAACAACGCCAGCCGTTCATCTGCAGATTTTGGAGGGTCACCTACTTGAATCTTATGTTTTCCTTTCAACCCGCCTGCGCCATTAATTGGTTTTCCGTCATCGTCCGTGCATTCACTTGATTCACCAACACATTTGTGACCAGTAGGGTCGCTCGCGTTAATTGGATTATTTAATACATATGAATATCTGTTGAGACCTTGGGTAGTGCTGGGAATAATATTATCCGGCTGAGTGAATCTACCAAGCATCGATGAATAGAATCTGGCCTTGTAATCCATCAAGCCCATGCCCAAGTCGCGTTGACCGGTATATCCGTAGTCTGTTTGGGCAATGCTGCCCACGTCCGCGCGTTCCTGTCCGAAGGGCAGGTATCTCTGCTGGCTTGCTAAGGTTCCGCTGCTATTTGTCACCGAGACCACCGAGCCGAGGTGATCGGTCAAGAAATATTGTAATCCACTCGCGTCTTTCATCGCCACGGTCTGCCCAGCAAAGGAATAGTATTTCTTTACATTACTTCCTGTCACTTCATAGGCTCCGCCGAAATAATAGGCAGTGAGTGTGGGAGTTTGAGGCTGTCCACTCCCATCGTACGGTGTGATCAAAGTCGCCGCACGGACTCCATCGCCGTCATAGGCAA
>Ga0209131_1000483_pt1 | contig 28767 bp, 21 predicted proteins | sample GraSoi_2013_40cm_FD_185826 | JGI IMG/M metagenome (GOLD analysis project Ga0209131, IMG submission 185826) | Grasslands soil microbial communities from the Angelo Coastal Reserve, California, USA - Sample 9_17_2013_40cm (SPAdes) (version 2) | ecosystem: Environmental > Terrestrial > Soil >... | reverse complement strand
GGTGCTTTCGACGGTGCTGGCTTACTGGATTGTTCCCGCGACGCTGTTCTTCTTCTGGCTTCGGTATCTGCCGCGCCAGGACTTCCGAGGGACACTGCTGCATGTGTTCCTGATGACTCTTTCGGTAGCGACGGCGACGTGTCTGCCATTTGTTGTATCGCGAGTGCTTCGGCCGGGTGATATCCGGTTGCCGACGTCCAAAAATATTATCCGCATGATTCTGGGCACTATGCGTGCCGCACTGGTGACGGGGTGCATCCTTTTTCTCTTTTCTCTGGGTGTGAACCGCGGGTTGCCGTTCGACAGGAGCGCGTCTTCGGAAGAATCACCGGCGGATGTGAGGCGCTGGGCAGCGATGGTCTTTCAATCGGTAGGCTACCGGCCGTACGCGGATTTGACGGAAGCGACGCTGTCGTCGCCACCGCCGCGCGGCACGGTCTGGACGGATGAGACAGTAGAAAAAATCGCGGGCGCGCGGCTGAATCAGATGAATTTGCGGTTCGCGCGGGGCTACCGGGTTTTTCTGACCAATGCAAAACTGTGGCGCGCGAATCTTGAGGGAGCGTATCTATCCGAGGCGGACCTTCGCGGAGCGAATCTGCGCGAAGCGCTGCTGCGTTCGGCGATACTCGATCGCGCCCAGCTGACACACGCGGTATTGGTGTCCGCCAAGGCCATGGGTGCAAATCTGACGGCGTCGGATCTGCGTTTCGCAGACCTATCTTACGGTACTTTTGAGAGCGCGGTGCTTTCGAATGCGAAAGTCTCCGGGGCGTCGCTGTACGCGGTGAATTTGCGGAATGCGCAACTGCTGCGGACCGATCTTTCCCGCACCGATATGCGCGATACGAAGCTCGAGCACACGGTGCTGTCGTTTGCAAATCTGGAGCAGACGGATCTATCGTCGGCCAAACTCTCCGAGGCCAATCTGACCGGCGCGTATCTGAAAGGCGCGATTCTGCTGGACGCGGACTTGAAGAAGGCAGATTTGCGCGGGGCGTATTTGACAGGTGCGGTCGTGCGCGGCGTAGAGCTGGATGGCGCAAACCTGGCGGGCGCGGACTTGCGGGGCGCACTAGGAATCACGGCGGTGCAGGTTTGTTCAGCGTCGCACGGGCGCGCGGCATTGATGGATCCCGATCTCGCCGCCGAAGTCCAACAGCGGTGCACTGCTTCGCAGTAGCGCGAAGCCTGACATCGCAACCTTGATGGAATTGATGCTCACCCGTCCAGAGCAACGCACTTTCGTTCGCGAGCCAAGGCTTATTCGGGGAAATTCATTTTCTTTACGATGGCTTGAAAACCGGGGTCCGAGCGAATGGGATCAAAGACCGAGTCGCACTTCAGATAGACCATCGCGCCCTCTCGCACCGTGAATCCCTTCTGCAGCATGCTCAGCGCTTCGTTTTTCTTCCCCAAGAGAACGAACAGGCGCGCGGTCTCGTAAGGGTGCATGAGGGCAGACGGATCCCTTTGACGCATCTCAACCCAACTTTGCAGGAAGCCTTGGAAGCCAGAGACTCGATAGACTTCGCCCAGGGCGGCGGCCTGCGCCGGGTTTCCAGTGAGGGTCATCGCCTTCTGCCATTCAGCAACGGCTTCTGGATACATCTTCTTTTGTACATAGGCATTAGCCATGTCAAAGTGCGGGGGTGAAATATTAGGGTCCATTTGCACCGACTTCTTGTACTGCTCGAGGGAATCATCGTACTTCCGGGCGTGGAGAAGAGTAGCCGCCACAGATCCACTAATGATCGGGGAGAGTGGGTCGAGCTCCTGGGCGCGTTTGGCTTCGGCAATGGCCTCGTCATAACGTCCCACACTATAGAGACACTCGGAGTACCACTGGTGAGCAGTGGGATATTTCGGGTTCGCGGCAATCGCGCGGCGGAACTCCTGATCGGCTTTGGCGAATTCCCAATCGTAGTAAAGATACGTATCGGCGAGCGTGGTGTGAGCTTCCGCGAGGGAATCGTCAAGCTCAAGCGCCTTCAGAGCTGCCTCTTTTGCCTTTGGCCGAGCCTCGTGCGGCGACAGGCCAAGATATCCGCCATTTCCGACGGCATAAGAGTCCGCCACTCCAGCGTAGGCGAGAGCGTACCCGGGATCTTTTTCGATCGCTTTCTGAAAATAGGCGAGGCCTTGCTTCACACCATCGCCGGTTCGCTTGTTCCAGTAATAGCGCCCCTGCATGTAAAGCTGAAAAGCCTCGGCGTTTTCGGTGTCACGCTTGGCAAGTCGCTGCTGTTCCTTGCCACTCAGTTCGATCCTCAGGTGGTCGGCGATCGCTTTTGAGATCTGTTCCTGGATCCCGAGGATGTCCGAAAGCCTCTGGGAGTACTGATCGCCCCACAGCTGCGAATCCTTGCCGACATCGATGAGTTCGGCGCCCACAACAAAGGAGTCGCCCCGGCGGGTCACCCTTCCCGTAACGACAGCACGCACATTGAGCTCGCGGCCGATTTTCTCTGGGGCGTTGGCCTGTCCCTTGTAACGGAAGACCGTGTTGCGAGGCACAACGCGCAGCTTGGAGACGTGGGAAAGGCTATTGATCAGGCTTTCCGTGATTCCGTCGCTGAGATATTCCGTGTCCTGGTCCCCGCCGGAATTCGTAAATGGCAGCACCGCTACCGAATCCATCGATCCACCCCGCGAAGAAGTCTCAGCGCGGTAGAACCAGTAGCCGATCGCGATGACGATGAGCACGATCGTGGCCAGCGCTGCGATCAACTTTTTCTTGTGACGTTTTGCGAGGCCGACAGCGAGAACGGAGTCCGAACTGTATTCCGGTTGGGCTTGTCGCGACGATTTCTGCGGGTCTGGCGCAGCGTCGTTGCTGACTGCCGCGGAGCGACTCGAATCCGTGTCGCGCTTCAGGCGCGCCAGGTCGGTGCGCAGATCCGCCGCGCTCTGGTATCGAAGATTGCGGTCTTTCTCCAGCGTCTTGCTGATGATTCGTTCGAGTTCGGCAGGGACGTCCGGATTGAGCCTCGCGGCAGAAGCCGGAGCGCGGGAGAGAATCGCTTCAAAGATCACTGCGGAAGTGTCACCGCGGAAAGGAATCCTACCTGTAGCCATCTCATAGAGGACCGCACCAAAGGAGAACAGATCCGTGCGAGCATCGAGTTCTTTTCCCTTGGCCTGTTCCGGAGACATGTAGGCAACCGTGCCGAGCGCCGTGCCCGGGCTGGTGAGGTGCATGTCGTCCAAAGTGGCGCCGGCGATCGTGCCGGGAGCCTGACTCGTGGAGTTGTTGGCTGGCGTGACCTTGGCCAGGCCAAAATCGAGAATCTTGGCGTGACCACGCTTGGTAACGAAGATGTTTGCGGGCTTGATGTCGCGATGGATGATGCCTTCGGCATGAGCGGCGTCCAGAGCATCGGCGATCTCAATGGCGAGGGCGAGAATGGTTTCGGTTTCGAGAGGGCGGTTGTTGATCTTGTGCTTGAGCGTTACGCCATCCAGGAATTCCATGGCGATGAAGCGCATGCCGTCGTGCTCGCCGATTTCGTAAATGGTGCAAATGTTGGAGTGATTCAGGGCGGAGGCGGCACGGGCCTCGCGGCGGAAGCGCTCGAGCGCCTGCGGGTCGCGCATCAAGTCATAGGGAAGGAATTTGAGGGCGACGAATCGGCCGAGCTCGGTGTCTTCGGCCTTGTAGACGACGCCCATACCACCACCGCCGAGCTTTTCCAGGATGCGGTAGTGGGAAATGGTCTGCCCGATGAGTGGTTCGGACTCCGCCATGTGACGCACATCTTAGGTTCCAGACCAAGGCAAGTCAACGAAGAGAACCGATGAAGAGAACCGATGAAGAGAACCGATGATGAGAGTAAGAGTGCGCCTGCGTTGATGGACGCTGATTTCGCGGTGGAAGTTCAAATGTACGGCGGGTCTTCCCAGTAGCTTGCAATTACCTAACGAACGAGAATCGTGGCGGCGGTGTCTGGATAAGTGAAGGCGCAAAATGCGCGCACTTCAAGGAGAACCGCTGCCATGAAAAAGACCGCAATCGCCTTTGTTGTGCTTGCCATAATTCTTGTGAGTTGCGACGGGGCGCACGCGCAGAAGCTTGTACCCAAATCCGTGCCGGTGACGATCGCGCCGGATCTGACGAAACTTAACATCGAAAAGATACTGCAACAGGTACAAACGACAAAAGTTCAGCCGAGCGCCCAAGAAACGTCACCCTTGCAGGTTGTGGCTGAATTTCTGCAACTGCGGCCCGGCCAGGTGAGCGAGCTGGAGCAATTGCTGCAGGCGCGCCAGACGGCGCTTGTACCGCTATTTCAAACGGCACAAGCCCTGACCCAACAGCTAGCCGTTCTGCTGAATTCCGGCGGGAACCCTGCACAAGTGGGAATCCTGGTCATCCAGATTCACGCGTTGCAGCAGCAGATGGCGCAAGCACAACAGGCTTTTTTCGCGCAATTCGTGGCCATCCTCGACGCTGAGCAGTTGCAGAAACTTCAGGCCGTGCAGATCGCAGCTCAACTGCAACCGATTCTTCCAGCGTTTCAGCCGATCTTTCTCTTCTGAACCGCGAGGACTGCAAGCGACCGGATGCCGGTCGAGGGCCTTCCGGCATCGGGCAACAGGAATTTTGCATGTTGTTCGATTTGCCCGCTACACACTGCGGCCCGGCGTGGTATTTTCCTGAACGAACGGCCGGGCCGCGGTGTCTATACGTAAAGGGGCAAGAGAAGCGTGACAGGCGCGTGCGTGAGTGCATTGATCGCAAGAGCTGAAGCGCAGAATCCCGAGGCGGGATTTCGTGAGCGCATTGCTGAGAATCAGCGGCGCGTTTTCCAAATTGCCTACAGCATTCTCGGAAATTCCGCCGACGCAGAGGATGCCGCCCAGGAAGCGTTCCTGCGCGCCTACCAGAAGTTTGCATCACTGCGGGAAGCGGAGAAATTCCGCGCCTGGGTGAACCGGATTGTTTTTCGGCTGGCTTTGAACCGCCAAAGAGGCTACCGGCGCCGGCTGGCTCGTGATACAGCCTGGCAGATGACAGAGACACCATTGATGGTGGACGGAGCGAACGATGCGGAACAGCTGGTGATGCTGGACCGGCTCCGGAGAGAAATAGAACGGCTGCCGGAGAAACTTCGCGCTGTCCTGCAGCTTTCGCTGGTTGAAGAGATGGAGGCCGCCGATGTGGGAGCGTTGCTTGGAATTCCAGCGGGGACGGTTCGATCACGGCTGCACGCGGCGCGAAAACTTTTGCTGGAAGTGATGAAATGAAGAATGCATGCGAGAACTGGAAAGACCAATTGCTGGAGGCCGCTCTGACGGGGAGTTTGACAGCCGGTCTTCAAGAGCATCTACGAACCTGCACGATTTGTTCGGAAGAGCTGGACAACGTTCGTGCCCGCAAGGCGCGGCTGGACACACTGCTGCCGCTCGTAGCTCAGGGATCGGAGCCATCGGCGAATTTCCGGGCGCGAGTGCTGGCTGCGGCCGAGGCCGCTCGTGAAGGAAAGCGTGCGCCGTGGCGAGTGTGGACGCTAGCCGGAGCGACCGCCGTGGTTGTGGTGGTTCTGATGATTGCGGTGACATTGCAACGGAGAACAGCGCGAATGATTCCGGGGGACGAACTCGCCGCCGCGCAGAAACTGGCAGAGTGGCGAGCGCCCAGCGATGGTCTGCTGGTGACTCCGGGGCAGGAGATTTTGCGGACGATGCCGAGGCTCGGAGAATCCTATCTGAATGTTCCGGTGAAGACGGATGAGGAGGAATGAAATGAGAACGGGAGTTCTCTGCATTTGCGCGGCGTTTCTGTTCGCCGCGGGAGCGGCCCGCGCGCAACAACCCGATCAGGATCCGATCGGTCAGAGCTTCTTTGCTCCGGAACTTGTGATCCAGCACCAGGAAGCGATTGGGCTGAGCGCCGAGCAAAAAGATTATTTCAAGGCAGAAATCCGCCAGGCACAGTTGAAATTCACGGAGCTGCAATGGAACCTGCAGGATGAAATGGAGAAACTGATCTCCCTGCTCAAGCAGCCACGCGTGGACGAGCAGCAGGTTCTTGCGCAACTGGAAAAAGTGCTGGCAGCGGAACGAGAAATCAAGAGAGAGCAAGTCACATTGCTTGTGAGAATCAAGAACAAGCTGACGCTCGAGCAGCAGGGAAAACTCTCTGAACTGCGAGGCAAGCCGGCGAGCAAATAGTCGATGTCTGAACCTTTCAACGTTAGAGCGTTGGAACGTTAAAACGTTCTGGCCGGGTCGGAATGGGATGTTCACGGTTTGGGGACTTCCTCCCCCTCCCCCTGGGTTTTCGACCCTGTTGCATCTAAAGAGCTTAGCCCCGGCGTAAGTCTTTTGTTTGCAACACTTGCGAGGAGATTCGTAACTGTTGCAGCTAAAGGACTTACGTGAGCGGACTGTTGGCGAGAAAACAACTCGGAGGGATAAGAAGATTTTGGAGGAGTTAGAAGGACTACCTGGCGGGCGAGCATGGTTCGCAGGGCGCCCCCCTCTGCCAGGGTTACGGCGGCCAGGCGGAGGAATCGTGCCGAACTGACGAAACCATTATAGCATATTGGTACAGTATGTCAAGGGTTACTTGTAAGTGGTTTGGATGCTGCGGGATAGCAGGACCCGGTTTGGTCGTCTAATGGATGCCAGCTCTAGTTTGGTCGATGGCGCCGACGCTGTCAGGTGCAAGTACGGTCACGAGGAGCTAGAGGAGCCTGGCGTACTCCGCCTTCGCTTCCTTCAAGATTGGAATATCCTGGTCCGCGTCTTTCCAGAAGACGAAGAAATCTTGATAGGCTTTGCGAGCTTTGTCGGGTTCGCCGGTTAAAGTGTAAGCCCGCGCAACGCCCAAATGCGCAAGCGTGTGTATTGGCTGCGCCGGGAAAAGAGTTGGACGATCCACAACGCTTTTGAATTCGGCCGCCGCACTTTTTCCGTCGCCGAGGCTCAGATAAGCTTGCCCCCTGAAGTACGCTGCCTCAATAGGAGTTATGCTTTCGGGCAGCGCGCCCCACTGATAGGGGCGAGCGGGTTCCAGCAACTGAACCGCGCGCGAAGCGTTGCCCATGCGGATTTGTACGGCGGCGTGAACAACCGGCAAGTCCAATGCATTCAATAGAGTGTTATCCGGAAACCGCGTATTGAAGTCACGAACGAATCCCTCAGCGGCCTGCGCGTCGTTGCACCATGCGACAGCCAGGGCCGCGAGGGGAACTATGCTCCGGCTTTTGTTGATTGCCACGGCGGCTGACGCGAGGGAACGCGCCTCCCGGCAGTTGCCTAGCTCAGCCTCGTTCAGCGCTTCGCTCGCGCGGAATTGCCCGGTTCGCTCTAGATAGTTCGCCTTTCGTGCCAGTTGGGAGGCTTGTTCCCACAGCGTTCGGGCGTTGGTGAGCTTCCCATGTGAGGTGTTCGCCTGAGCGTTTTGGGAAAGCAAGGCAGACTCAGAGGGCTTGCCGCGGACCCAGGTAACTTGCGCGTTCATGCCAGCTTCATCGTTTTGAACGAAGGCGATGCTGAAAAGAACTGAGTGTACTCCGAGACTGCCCACCCCGCTGTTAATGGCTTGATTTGCAATGGCCTTCGCTTCGTCAATGCGATTGAGCGCCAAGTACGCTTCGGCTAGGTTGCGATAGGCGAAAGGCTGATGAGGGTCAATCCGAATTGCTTCCTGTTCGTCGGCCAAGGCTTTCTCCGGCTCGCCGAGTCTCAAGTAATGAAGGCCTAGATTGTTGTGGCTGGAGTAATCTCTCGGGTACTCATGGACAGCAAGCTGATATGCCTCCGTCGTCTTCTGGAAATCTCCCAAAAAGTCGTAGTAATGGCATGTAATGTATAGCTTCTCCGGCTCGCTCGCACGCTCCCGTCGCTCGAACGCTTTCTTGATGTAGTCGAGGGAGAGTTCGTGCTCCCCGAGGTTGCTGTACACGGTAGCTAGAGTGGCGTGAGCCATCCCGAAATTCGGATCGAGCTCAATGGCTTTTTTGAAAAATGCGACTGACTCTGCTTCCTGGCCCTTGGCTCGTTCGGCGTTCCCCAAGCTAAAGGCCTTGAGCGCTTCCAGAGAAGAGGTAGTCGCCTCGTCAATCGGTGTATCGAATTTCTCGACGGACTTGATCGATTCGCCCAATTCTCCCCGCAATTGCGAAGCGGCCTTCCCCAGCGCTACCAGGACATTCTCGCGCTTGTCCGCCTGCACCTGCTCGCGGGCCAGAGTGTCGCCCGTTTGCGCATTGACGGCATCGAGAGCAATTACGTATTGGCTTCCCAGCCCGGAAATGGAACCTGAGATCAGCGCTTTAATTCCTTCACGCTGGCAGATCTCGCGCGCGAGTTGGTTGGTGAGCCGTTCATCGGGCGATCGTCCCATGAACTGCAGCGCCTTTCGAATGCGTTCTTCCGGAGTGATGTAAAGAAACGGCGATTGTTGTAGTTGTATGGCCAATGCTTGCTTGAGGGTTCCATCGAAAACCGGATCGCCGGTGGTATTGACGAAATCGGCGAGAAGGATAGTGTCTTTTTCCGTGAGGGCATGGACTTTCGTGGAGCGCCAGTAGAAAGCGCCTGCAACAAGGGCGACTAAGAGCAGCGCCGCGGGGGCGAGGAATTTCCACTCGCGCACAAAGGGCTTTCCGACTTGCGCCGACGCTGCCGAAGAAGGCAGTGCCGGTTGGCTTATGGACGTTCTTGACGCCGCCGGCGTTGAGGCCACCGCGGATGACGCGACAGCTTCCATTGGCATACTCTGCTGAGCGGTGCGGCCGGAATCGGTGTCGCGCTTGAGACGCTGCAAATCCGCGCGCATATCGGCTGCATGCTGGTAGCGTAGGTTGGAGTCTTTCTCCAGCGCCTTGTTGATGATTTCTTCCAATCGCGAAGGCAGGTCGGGATTGAGGCGCACAGGCGCGACCGGTGCTCTGTGAAGAATGGAATCGAACATTGCGGCGGAGGTTTCTCCGCGAAAGGGGAGCCTGCCCGTGGCCATTTCGTAGAGGACCGTGCCGAAAGAAAAGAGATCGGTGCGGGGATCGAGTTCCTTGCCGAGGGCTTGCTCGGGCGACATATAGGCAACCGTGCCGAGCGCCGTGCCCGGACTGGTGAGGTGCTCGTGACTCACTTCGATGGTGGCTTGTGACGCGGCGAGCTGCGGAAGTGTGAACTTGTCAGCAGTGAGCTTGGCCAGGCCGAAATCGAGAATCTTGGCGTGCTCCCGCTTGGTCACGAAAATATTGGCCGGCTTGATGTCGCGGTGGATGATTCCTTGCGCGTGGGCTGCATCCAAGGCATCAGCGATCTCGATGCCGACCGCCAGCAGTGTGTCGAGTTCCACGGGGCGGCCCGCGATGTGGTGCTTCAGTGTTGCGCCGTCCAGAAATTCCATGGCGATGAACGCTTGCCCATGCTGGTCGTCGATTTCGTAGATGGTGCAGATGTTCGGATGATTTAGCGCGGAAGCGGCTTTAGCTTCGCGCTGAAAGCGGCTGAGGGCTTGTGGATCTTTCGCTACCTCCTCGGGCAGGAATTTCAGGGCAACAAACCGCCCGAGCTTGACATCCTCGGCCTTGTAAACCACACCCATGCCGCCACCGCCAAGCTTTTCGACGATGCGGTAGTGCGAGACAGTTTGTCCGATGAGTGACGAGGATTCCGCCATTTCACTTGGGACCCCGACGCATGCGGGATCAACTGGCGCACATCTTAGGTTGAGGTCCGAGGTAAGTCAATGAAGTGCGATCGCGGTTGTCAAGCCTCGTTAGAAATGTCCCCCTCTTTACCTCATTAGAAGTGTCCCCTTTTTTTGCTTTGTTGTTGTCATTGGGGCCTCCGCCGGAGCGCAGCCCTGCGCCGCGGTTTGAGCGGCGCGTTTAGGGCGAAGGGGAGGCGGAGGCCCCAATGAGTGCTGACATTTGCGTTCGATCCAGCAACAGCTGCTTTCTTCTTTCCGCATGGCCTTCCCGCCACGGATGGTTCGGGGCAGGCTTGGTTCTTCCGTGCTTGGCAGGCTCGCGGTGCGGCCTTGCCTTTGGGGCCGTGACCACGCTCGGCCGCAACACCAGATCTTCGTACTCGATGCGTTCATCCCTGTAGCGCACCTCGACTGCTCCATCCTCCCACTCACAGATCAATGCCTTGCTCCGTGTCGGCCCGTACCGCCGATTCTGCGGCTTGAGCTGCAGAAAATGCCCGCGGTACTGCACCACCCAATCGTTGCTGATCCGTCGTTCCGTCTCTAATCGAAAAACCTCTCGCAACCTCGCCGCACTGGGCGTCCGCACGTGGTAGTCCTCGGGTCGCGCCGCTTCTCGCGCAAATCGTCGGTTGTGCTCAGGAAGATATTCCGCTTCCAAATACGCATTCGCGGCTTCGTAATCCTGGATCCCCTTGCGCCGCAGCTTCTTTACCAGGCGATCTTGATGTACCCCGTTGTTTCGCTCCACACGACCTTTCGCTTGCGGTGAATTTGCCGCGATGATGCGGATCTCCAGCCGCTCGCACATGCGTCCGAACTGCGTCGTGGACGCCTTTCCTTGCAGTCGTTCTCTTTCTGTGGGCTCCCGCTTATAGACGTTCTTCCAATCCGTGTACAGCGCCCGGGGAATTCCATGCTTCTCAATCCACGATCGCAGTACCCCCGCCGCTGCCCAGATCGTCTCTTGTTCACCCATCCGGCAGTTCGTATCTCCCGTGGCGTCATCCACCATGTTCATCAGGCAACCTCGAGGCCCTCGTTCTTCAAACCAGGCATGGAAACTTCCATCCAACTGCACCAGGTCACCAAAGTGCTCCCGCCGCGCTCTCCGCTTCCGGTGTGCTTTCCGTCTCCGCATGCGGCTCCACAACCCCTCCGCTAGCATCCAGCGTCGCAATGTCTCTTCTCCCACCTCCAGCCCATCCTCATCCGCTAAGTGCTCCGCTGCCAGCGTCGGTCCAAATCGCTCCTGCTCCGTTCCCGAATACTTCTTCCGGATCAGCTGCAGAACCTTCCGCCGGAACTCTTCCGGCTTCGCGCAGTTCGAACCTCTTCCCGCGCTGCGGTGCTGCAGACCCTTCGCTCCTTCCTCTCGATACCGCTTCCAGAGTCTCTTCGTTTGCCGGTAACTTAACTCCAGTATCTTTGCCGCATCGGCCAATCGAAGCGTCTTGCTCTTCACCCGCCCCAATACCTCTGCGCGCCGAAGTTCCCTCGTGCTCATCGCTGTCCTCTTCAACCGGACCTCCTCTGGAGGTCACAGTGTAGGGGACACTTCTAACGAGCGTGGAAGGGGACATTATCAAAGAGGTGCAATATTTTAAGTCATCGTAAGTCCAGTACGCTCAGTAGGAAAGCACCGGATCACATATTCGGCCCAACGTCAGATGGGCAGCCGCAGGCAAACCAAGAATTTGACCAAATGCACCTCCCATCCCGCCATTGCAACTCCTTGGCGCGGCGGGCCTCCAAGTTCTCCATCCAAAGCAACCTCATTCGACGTAAGTGGTTGCAACACCGCGTCTTAGGGTAACGTGTTCATCGTTCGCAACGAAGCAGTGCCCGGCGTTCCCATCGATGATGTCGAGGAAGTCTCCAATTACGTCGCCGCAGTGCAACACGGTCTTCGTCGCACCAAAGGGGGTTTTCCGCTTTCGTTGCGGCTCATTCGCGAGATTCACAGAATCCTGCTACGAGGTGGACGTGGGGCGAACAAGACACCCGGCGAATTTCGCCGCTCTCAGAATTGGATTGGCGGTAGCCGTCCGGGAAACGCTGCATTTGTTCCCCCTCCCCCGGAACGCATGATGGAGTGTTTAGACCGCTTCGAACATTTCCTTCACGACGAAAAGCATAAGCTGCCCGTTCTCGTCGAGGCCGGACTCATTCACGTGCAGTTCGAAACGATCCATCCCTTCCTCGACGGCAATGGTCGCTTGGGCCGCCTGCTGACTACATTACTTCTCTGCGCCAAAGGCACTCTACGTGAGCCGCTTCTCTATTTGAGTCTTTACTTCAAGACTCACCGTCAACGCTACTATGATCTGCTTCAGCGAGTTCGCACCGAGGGTGTTTGGGAAGAATGGCTCAGCTTTTTTCTTGAGGGCACAGAAACTACCGCGCGCCAAGCAGCCAGCGCAGCCGTTCAGATTCTTCACCTCTTCGAAGCTGATCGGAAAAAGATCCAAACGTTGGGTCGCAAGACCGCATCGGCCCTGCGTGTTCACGAGTATATGCAAGGGCACCCGCTAATCAAGATTGACCCGACTGCAAAGTCGCTCAAACTATCCATCCCCACTATCACGGGTGCTCTTGAAAGCCTTGCAAAACTCAAAATCGCAAAGGAAATGACCGGCAAACGGAGAGATCGCTTGTTTGCAACGCGCTGCCCGGCGTTCCCAACCGTGACAGTTCAGCAGGGCAAGCGAGTACTGAACAGCCCGTACCGTTGGTTGCATCCTCTGGTGATGCTACAGTCTCAACCGCTACGCCACTGCCCGTGCAGGCAGGAAGGGTAGCCTTGAGAAGAAGGTTTCAGAAAGGGACGTTGATTATCCGGGGCAAGAAACCGCAACGCTGTGGCATCTATCGTGAAGATGTTCTGCAAGCAAACGGAACATTCAAGCGGGTGCAGCGGTGTGTTGTTCTTGGGCCGGTGAGCAGTCTATCGGAACGTGCAGCGTGGAAGCTGTTTCAGCCGTATCTTGATCGTGTGAATGCTGCTGGGAAACTACCGCCGAAGTCTGGGATGACCCTTGAGACGTTTGTCAAAGACTGGCGTTCCAGCGTGGCGGTGAACCTGAAAGGCAGCACCACGCGTGCGGCAGAATCACATCTGCGTGCGCACATCATTCCAAAGCTGGGCACTCTGCCGTTGCCAGAGATAAACACGAAGACCGTTCAAAGTTTCGTGGCATATCTGGCAACTGGTGGAAGGTCAAAGAAAACGGTTGAGAACGTGTTGCTGACTCTCTCTTCAATCCTTCGCACAGCAAAGGCTTGGGACTATGCCTGTGGCGGTTTCTCGCTCACGGACATCACCATGCCGCGCCAAGGAATAAAGAAGGAGCAGCGATGCTTCACTGACGAAGAAGTTGGGAAAATCCTTGCGGCAGCACCGGAACCGTTCGGCACCATTCTTGCGGTGACGGCAGTTCTTGGTCTGCGCATCGGGGAAGTTCTCGCGCTTCGCATCAGTGACGTAGACTTCACGGGGAAGATCGTGCGAGTGCGTCAGAGCCTTGACGCAGCCACACGGTTGCCCCAAGCGGTGAAGTCTCAGGCCAGCAGCGCAGATGTTCCTATGCCATCACAGTTGGCAGGAAGACTGCGCAGTCTCCTTCAGACACACGAAGGGAAAACTGACCTGCTGTTCGTCAACCGCCGTGGGCGTCCATTCTCAGCAAACAAGCTGCGTGAAAAACAGCTTCACCCGCTGTTGGTGAAGTTGGGCATTCCGCGTGGCGGGTTCCATGCGGCGCGTCATGGTGCAACCAGTGCCCTGCTTGCAGACGGTGCAACACCGGCTGTTGTGCAGAAGCAACTGCGGCACAGTGACCCACGCATCACGCTGGGAATCTACGGCCATGTCATCGGCAATCAGCAGCGTGACGCTGTTGAGAACCGGTCAGTTCGCATCGAACAGTTCGCGGTGAATTAACCTTACGGCGAGGCAGGAACAACCTCTATGCTGAAATGGAATGCGGCAAAAGTAAAAAACTTGACGGGTATTGAAATCTGGCTGTTCATCATTGGCCGTATGTTGATAGGGTTTGGCCTTGGAGTGCTGGCCGTCCGTTACTTTCCGCAAGTGGCTAATCCACTTGGAATCCCCGCGTTGATAGTGGGCATGATTCTATTCTTGATTGCAGCCAAGGGCTTGTTCCGGCCATCGAAGGAGACGGCGAATTAGTTCAATTGTTGTTAAACGGCTTATTGTTGTTAAATGGAAAATTAAGTCGTTGCGAATCAAGAAGTTTGGTAGGGGCGGTGGGGATCGAACCCACGACCTTCGGCTTAAAAGGCCGCTGCTCTACCTCTGAGCTACGCCCCTAAACTCTTAATGTACTTGCTCTTGCGCGGTCGCTGTCTGACCCTTTGAATGGCCAGCGCCAGTTCTGGTTTCTCTTGCTTCGGGCCGCGACACCTCTGCGTGCGGTTTGTTCGTCCCCAGATGTGCGTGACGCCATCCGAGATTTCTAGTCTACCACGTCCCAAGTTAGCGCGTATTGACTCCCCTTCGGCAGGCCTTGGATAGACGCGCGCACGGCGGCATCGTCATCAATGACGAACGCCATGGGAGCGCCTGCGGGCGTCATTCAAGTGTCTCGATTTTGGCAGGTAGCGTTAGGTAAAAACTTGCGCCGCGCGGAGTGTTGTCGTCAGCCCACAAGCGGCCACCATGGGATTCAACGATGGAGCGGCTGATCCGAAGCCCCATGCCGGTGCCGTCAGGTTTGGTGGTAAAAAACGCATTGAAGATCTGGTCCGCCTGGTGCGGGGGCAGCCCTACGCCGGTATCGCTGACGGAGACCAGCAGGTGCTCATTTCCGGAATTTTGCGACTTGATCACCAACTCACGCGTCCCTTCCACATCCTTCATCGCATCGATGCTGTTCATGATGAGGTTCATCAGCACCTGCTGCAGTTGCACACGATCTCCCAGAACTTGGGGAAGATCTTCGGCCAGCTCCGTCCGCACGGATATGGAGTATCGCATTGCCTCGCTGCGCAAGAGGACGATCATCTCTCGAATGACTTCGCTTACATCCACCAACTCCCGTTCCGGAGTACCCTTCTTGAATAGCAGGCGAATCCGGCTGATGATTTCCCCCGCACGCGTTCCGTCTTTCACGATTCGCATGGCCGCCGCGCGCGCCTCTTTGAGATTCGGTGTATTCCCAGCGAGCCAGCGCAAGCAGGTATTGGCATTGGTAACGGCCGCGGCAATCGGTTGATTCACTTCGTGCGCCAGGGAAGCAGTCAGCTCTCCCATGGTGGTCACCCGGTTGACTTGCTCGAGATCCGCCTGCGCCTGGCGCAGCGCCTCTTCGGCGCGCTTGTGGTCGGTAATATCCTCGCAGGCGATCAAGACAATCGGGCCGTTCGCTCGCGGCACTGCTTTTGCCGTTTCGCGAACCGAGAGCACCGTGCCGTCCTTACGAACCTTGCGAGCTTCCCAGCTTTTGGCCCGGCCGATTTGTTCCAAGCAGAGGGCAACATTTCTTTCGGCCGCTTCGCGATCAACCTCATAAAAAACGCCGAGCACCGGCTGACCGACTAACTCATCGACATTGTAGCCAAGCTGCTCAGCCCCAAAGGGGTTAACGGCGATAACCTTGCCGGCGGCGTCCACCATGAAGTACATGGTCGGGTTATTTTCAAAGACATCCCGCCATTGCTCCTCACTTTGTCGTAGTGCCTCTTCGGCCCGCTTTGCTGCGGTCACGTCCATCACCGCTCCAACATACTCGAGTTCGCCCGACTCATCTCTTTCGGCATGAGCCACTACGTGGACATGTTTGACGGAACCATCCGGCATCACCAAGCGATATTCAAGATCAAAATCCTTCCCATCCTGCGACGCGCGCTCGAAGGTCTGTTTCGCGTGTGCCACATCTTCCGGATGAATTCGTTGGAGAACAAGTTCCATCGTCGGTTTTGTCGTTCGGTCGTATTGAAAGATTCGAAATGTTTCCTCTGACCAGTGTTTCTCGCCGGTGGAAACCCTCCAGCCGAAGCTCCCCGTATCACTGAGCCTCTGAGCTTCCGCCAAGTACGCCTCCCGGCGCTGGAGCTCCTGAGTCAGATTCTCCTGCTCCGTTACGTCCAAACAGGCGCCGACAGACCGAGTGACAACTCCGTCTTCGAAGACAGCAGTACCGAAATCACGGATTACTCGAATCTGACCATCGGACCGGACAATTCGATACTTCAGGTCGAATGTGCCGCCCTGCAGAGAATGCTGAGTGAAGGCTTCCTCTACGCGCTGGCGGTCTTCGGCGTGTACAAGAGAGAGAAACAGGTCACCAGACGGGTATCCTTCTAAGGGATCTAAGCCGAATATGCGAAACATTTCCGCGGACCAATATTCGTAGTTATCAGCGCGTTCATACGCCCAGCTCCCGGCTTTGGTTAGTTGTTGAGCGTGAGCGAGATAAGCCTCACTCTTCTTAAGTGCGTCTTCCGCTCTCGTTCTGTCTTCGATTTCGGAGAGGGCTTCCTCCGCCAACCTGCGCACTCTATAGACCAAGCCACCGATAACTGCTGAGGCTATCCAAAAAGCCGCGATGGCCGCCACGTTGACCGGATCGCTTACCCGGAAAGAGAAAATCGGCGGCGCAAAGTAGTACGCCAAACACCCAACTGCGATGAGCGATACAACGGCTGCCGAAAGGAAGCTGCCCAGGAGGGACAGCAGAACGATGACAATCAGATACAGACACGCAGTCGTAGCCGGATTGAGCTGTAGTCGGAAGCAGACAAAGGTTAGCAACGCGAGAGCAACGCTGCCGGACAAACATTGAGCGACGACGCGCCAGAATCCATGCAAGTTCTGCGGCCGTCTTCCGGCGAACAGGTTCATCCCGAAGAATCTTCTCGATGGTGTGGCGCCAGTCTGCGCCCTTGACTTTGCACTGCTATCCGAACAGAACGGCTTTGGTCCCTGTTGTGCCGAAACCGTTCCTCTTACTTGGCTAAAGTGCCCGTGAGGGGACATGACGGCCAGCGATCTCCAATACCAAATCTGATAGCAGCACGCTCATGGAATTTCCCTCTTTAAGAGAACAGAAGCACTCAAGCAATGTGCCACTTGCCAGATGCTCGTGACAGAAAAAGCGGCCCCATGGAGGGGCCGCCTCTGTCGACCTGCTAGAAACCGTAGGCACTGTTAGAAGGTAAGCTTTGCGATGACTTGCACGATTCTTGCATCCACCGCAGCTGCCGCAAACGAGCCGTACGGCGACGTAGGCGGGTTCACCGTCGACTGAATTGTGCCTAGCGCGCCGCCAGCGTTGAGGTTGGCGATCGGATTGGCGAAGTTAGCGTGGTTTAGGACATTGTACGCGTTCGCTCCAACCATGAACCCGTAGCGCTCGTGGAATTGGAAGTGCTTCCTGAGGCTTAGGTCGCTGTTGAAATAGCCCGACCCGCGGAAGGTGTTGCGCGGCACGGTTCCGAAGGTGGTGGCGGCACCCGCGGGAACGAACTGGCCCGCCGTAAAGCACGGCACGTTTACCGCACTGGCGCTGCATTGTCTCGGGACCGCCGCCGTGGGCGTCGCGAGGATGGTCAGGTTCTGCATGTTGTTGCCGCGAAACCTAAGCCTGGAGGTTCCGTCGACAATGCTGAAGGGGAACCCGGTGTGATAGAAAAATGTCCCGGAAACCTCCCAGCCACCGATGACCTTGTTCAGAAGGCCGTTGGTGGCTTTGAACGGTAGATCCCAAACGTAGCTTGCGTTTAGGCTGTGACGAAGGTCGTAGTCTGCGTTCGAATAGTTCAAGCTGCGCAGATTGAACGGGTTGATCTGAAAAAGGATGCTGTTGACGAGGCTGTACCGCAGAACGCCGCCGTTTGAGACGTCATCGAGCGCGTGGGCGTACGTGTAGTTAAAGCGTCCGGAGAAGCCACGTGCAACTTGCTCTAGGATCGAGAGCGTAATGCCATTGTAATTCGAGACGCCCGTGTTGGTGAGTTGCGTGACGCTCTTCACCCGCGTGTCGATCGGCAATGTGGGAAGCCCGTCGAACCCAAATGCATTCAAGTACGGAAATTGCAAGATTTCGTCGTAGCCTTTGTTGCCCACATAGTTCGCCGTAACTACGGTTTTGGAATTGAGGCGGCGTTCGATCTCGAAGTTCCATTCCACATACTTCGCGTTGCGCAGTTGGCTCACCACGTCATTCAGGTTCGGTGGCTGGCATCCTGCGGGCGCGAGGGCCAAGAAGGTGCCGACTGTTCCACCCGCATTAAAGTTGGACTGGAACGCGGTGTTGCAAGCTGCGATCAGAGTAGCCGCGCTGTTCGGGCTGGCCGGTGAAACGGCCCCCGTCGTCAGTGAAAACGTCGTAACCACCGGGAAGTTTCGCGTAAACAGGTTCAGAAGGGTGCCTGGATACAGATCAGAGAAAAGTCCCACTCCTCCGCGGAACACGGTCTTGTTCCCGAAGGGGCTATAAGCGAATCCTACCCGCGGTTGAAAGACAACTTTTTCGATGTCCGGCAAAATCTGCGATCCTACCGTCACCATCTGGTTGTACGGAACCGTGGCCGAATGCTGCAAAAGATTGAAGGGATTTACGGCACGTGAAGCGCAGCCCGACTGGCATATCCCCGCGGAGTTGCGGTCAGCACGCAGCGCCAGGGTCAGCTTGAGCTTCTGACTGACGCGGAACTCATCCTGGAAATAAGCGCCTAAGCTATACAGGGCCAGCGGCTGTTCTGCCCTCAAGGCAAATTGTTGCTGAACTTCTCCGGGACTAGCGGCAGTGCCAACGAAGCCGTTAACGAAGTTCGCCATGTTCGCGGTCATAAAGGGGAAATTCTCTTCCCCGGCGGTGAAGTCGCTAACGTCGTCACGGCGGAAGTTCACTCCTAGTTTGAACGTGTGGTTGCCGCGCGCGATCGACAGGTCATTCACCAATTGCCACTGCGTAACATTGCGCCCTTGTGGGAAGAAGAAACCTGCCGCAACGTCGTCGCCCCCAGGTCCGAGTGCGGTCATGTTGGTGTCACCGACCGATAGGACGGCCGGAAAAACGTTGAGGGCCGCTTGTTGATTGGCGCTTTGAAAGATAGCTGAATACCACAGAATGGACCCAATGAAGTTGTTCACGACGTTTGGACTAAAGATGTGCGTGTAGTTCACCTGGCCTTCATCTTCGGGCTGATTACTCTGCGTGTTGAAGATAGGATTGATGGGATCCGTGAATGTAGGTTGGAAGCCACGGTCATTTTTGAATCGGGCGAACACTTTGTTGTTGTCGTTGAAGTTGTAGTCGACGCGTGTGGTCAGCAACCATTCGCGGTTGCCATTGGTGACATCGCTTCTGAAAGTGTCCAGGCATACTGGGCTTCCTGTCGTAGGAATCACACCGAGGCTGCCGCAAGAGTTGCCGGGTGCAGGCGTCGCTCGATTGATTCCCGGCGCGGCATTGTAGAGCGCGAAAATCCGTTGGTAGAAAGGGATCGCCGTCGGATTAAACGCCGGAAGGCTTGTATTCAGCACAAAGTTTTGAAGCCCCGGACTGGGCACGAAGACCTGAGTGCTTGTCCCGAAGGTGTAACGAATTCCTTCCGTATTCGCAAAGAAAAAAGCCTTGTCTCGCTTGATTGGGCCGCCCAAGGCCGCCCCCCACTGGTTGTTGTTCTCAAAAGGGCGTGGTGCGAGGTTGGCGTTGTTGAAGAAATCGTTGGCGCTCAGCGCGCGCCCAGTCCAGTAATAGAATGCGTCGCCGTGAAAGCTATTTGTTCCGGCTTTCGAGATGTAGTCAATCTGAGCGCCCGCTTGGCGGCCGTACTGTCCCGTATAGGCGTTGCTTACGACCGTCACTTCCTCGATCTCATTCGCGCCCAACAACAAATTACTCGCTCCCGAGTTGTTGAGATTCAGGAAGGGGTCGTTGTAATCGTTGCCGTTGATCGTGAAGAGGTTCGCGGTTCCCGGCAAGCCGAACGCGCTGAAGTTCCCGAATCCCCCGCCGCTGCTGGTATTGATGGTCACGCCCGGGGCAATCTGGGCTATGTAGGTTAGATCGCCACCCGGATTGGGGACGTTTTCGACCTGTTGAGTATCAAAATTTGAGCTGATGTTTCCGTCTTCGGTTTGCAGTTCAACGTTGCCGACAGTGACTTCGACTCTTTGGGTCGCGTCGCCCAGTTCGAGTTTCAAATCGGCCGTAGCCGTTTGGCCCAAAGCGACCGTCACTTTGGCGACCGCCACGCGGAAGCCGCTTTGCTCAACCGTGACGGTGTAGTCGCCCGGCTTCAGAAGCGGAAATAGGTACACGCCAGAAGTGTTCGTTTTGCCGCTCTGCGTGTCACCCGTAGCAGTATTCACCAGAGTCACCGTCGCGCTGGGGAGAATTGCGCCCGACGGGTCCGTAATCGTACCGCTAACAGCCCCCGTGATGATGCTTTGAGCGTGGGAAACGGCCGCCCCTAGGCATGTCACTATCAGTATTATAACTATGTTATAATATACAGGACGACGCATTGCCCCTCCGTACTTTGTGTACCGTGCCGATTCAAATTTCTCGATGCTCGCTGCTTCGGACTAAAGGGCCCGCAGAAACTCTACGAGGTCCTTCTTCTCTTGCTGCGTTAGCTTTGTGCCGTCAATCAAGTTGAAGAATTCGACGGTGTCCTCCAGCGTCAGCAGCCGCTCGTCGTGCATATAGGGCGGGTTATCCTTGACGCCGCGCAGCGCAAAGGTTTTGATCGGCCCGTCCCCGATGGCCATCATGTTGTTGATCATCGCCGGCTTGAAGAAGCGCTCCGTCTGGAGGTTGTGCATCAGGTTGTCGGTGTAAAAGGGCGGCTGGTGGCAGCTGGCGCATTGGCCCTTGCCGAAGAAAATCTCCTGGCCGCGCATCTCGGCGGCTGTCGCTTTGCTGGGAATGAGCTTCCCAAAAACATCGAGCTTGGGCGCCGGTGGAAAGTCCAGCATCTCCTGAAAATCGGACATGAAGTCGACCTGGCTTCCGCGCTCGAGGGGGTTCACGCCCTTCTTCGCGGCGATCACAGTATCGCCGTCGAAATAGGCGGTGCGCTGCTCGAACTCGGTGAAATCCTCGATCGTTTTCAGCGCACGCTGCGAGCCGAAGAGCCGCTGAATGTCGACGCCGCGGAGCGACAGCGTCTTGATGCGGTGGCGGAATTGCTGCGGACGGGTATCGGGGGCCAGGTGCGTCGTGCCGTTTTGGTGGCCGTTCGAATGGCAGTCAAAGCAAGCTGCGCCGATGCTGGGAATCGCCGAACGGCGATCCTCGGTCGCATTGAACTGCTGCTGCGGGAAGGGCGTCAACAACACCCGCAGCCCTTCCAGCTGCCTGGGAGTGAGTATTCCGTTGAACATCTCGTAGTAATTCGTGAGCGAGACCAGCTTACCCTGCGAGACATCGCCCAGATCAGGGCGCGGCGTCAGGTAGATGGCTGGCGGAAACTCGGCCAGGAAGTGATCCGGCAGATCGAAATCTATGTCGAACCGGGTCAGGTCTCGCCCGTCCTGCTGCTTGATCGCATCGATCAGGAAGTGCGGAAAGACAAAGCCGCCGTCGGTGTGGTTGGGATGCGGCAAGGGGTAGAACCCCTTCGGATACAGATTCTGCTCGCGAATTTGGTCCGCGCTCATCGCCGCAAGCTTCTCCCAGGTCACCCCGGCGGGCAGCTTGACGCGGACGCCTTCTTGTAGGGGTTTCCCGCGGTCCATCGTGACACCCTGGGCCGGACGGTCGCTCAAGTCGTAGCGCTCGTTGAGCACAGCGCTATGCTCCTTTTCAATCCCTGGCTTTGCCGCTGTCATTCTTGCCATGATCGACGCGAATGATTCGGTACTGTCCACCTTCATGTAGCTGGTTTTCCCGGCTTGACCCTGTTCTTGGGCGTTAGCAACATGCCAAGCTAAGCCCAGGCCGGCAATGGCCGGGAACACCCACAAGTTCTTGCGATTTAGGAATTTCATTTTCTCCCTCGGTGAAAGTTCCGCTTGGTAGTGAATGGCCCACCCGTGTCGGGATACTTCCCCACTCTTTGAGAGAGTAGCGCTGCGGTATCTATAGGCTCACACTATGGACAGGCTCTACTCCATAGGTATGGACTATTTCACCGTAACATTTACGGGGAGTGCGGCCCGAAAGAACGCCCGCTCCCAATCCATGGCGTCGCTCCTCGCATGCCACCTTGACGAGGCCTCAATCGCCTCTTTCAGAGCGAGCAATTGATATGCCACGCGTACCTCGGCCGCGATCAGGGGAAGTCATTGAATATCAAGGAAATCTCAGCGGCTAAGGCTCGGCACGAATCTACAAAATGCCAAGCGCTTCAATCTCTTGGACACTTCTGTCAGCACGTTCGACACTCTGTCGTTCGAATCTCGACAGAGTGCCTGGCTTATTAGCCTAGTCTGGCTCCGCGAAACAATATCTGGCTGGCTTGCCCGCGCTTTGTCCACGTTGCGCATCCACGCCTACACCCAATCGTTATCACCATTTTTGTTGTTCTCGCTAGATCGCTTCTACGCAGGTGCGGCGTTATTCGCTACCAGCAGCAGCCGCGCTCCATCTTTGTGGCATTCGAATTGCCCTTTTCTCTTCCGCGATGAGTCGAGGTCGCACGAAATTCAACTGGACGAGGACACCTAGAGGGATCCTATGACCGTCAATCGTTGGGGAATCGCCATTGCAGGAGTTGTTTTGCAGGTTGCCTTGGGCGCTGTTTACGCCTGGAGTGTATTCCGCGTTCCGCTGGCTAAGCAATTCGGCTGGAGCATTCCGGAAGTGACGCTCACCTTCACGATTAGCATATTTGTTCTGGGCATTGCGGCTTTTTTCGGCGGCCTTTGGCTCAATCGCAAGGGGCCGAGGATCGTCGCCTTAACGGGCGGATTTCTATATGGTGCAGGCGTGTTTCTCGCGAGATTTTCAGACCACAAGCTCTGGTGGTTGTATCTTAGCTACGGCGTCATTGGCGGAATTGGATTAGGTCTCAGCTACATCGTTCCAGTATCCGTGCTTGTCAAATGGTTTCCGGATCGTAGAGGAATGATCACTGGCGTAGCTGTCGGCGGATTTGGAGCGGGAGCGCTTATCACCGCCCCCGTCGCTACGCGGCTCATTCAAGCAGTAGGAGTATTGGAAACATTTGCCTATCTGGGAGTCGCGTTTCTGATTCTAACGGTGCTCCCCGCCTTTTTTATGCAAAATCCACCGGATGGTTGGAAACCCCCGGGGTGGTCGCCCACGGCGGCCCAGGTTTCTCATCGGTCGGCAAAAGACTACTCGCTTGGGGAAGCTCTCAGAACCGGGCAATGGTGGGCACTGTGGCTGCTCCTTTTTCTGAACACCTCGGCGGGAATTTCGATTATTTCGCAGGAGTCACCGTTGTTTCAGGAGTTGGCGGGTGTGAGCGCGGTGGTCGCCGCGGGCATGGTCGGCATAGTCAGCATTGGAAACGCCTTTGGCCGCGTTTTTTGGGCTTGGGCGTCCGACTTCATCACGAGGCGAGGAGCCTTTCTGGTTATGTTTCTTCTGCAAGCGTTACTCTTTTGGATACTTCCTAGCAGCCACAGCGTCCCGCTGCTGACGGGCGTCTCGTTAGTCGTCTTGATGTGCTACGGCGGTGGATTCGGGACCATGCCGGCCTTCACCGCAGACTACTTCGGTTCGAAAAACGTTGGTCCAATTTATGGGCTCATGCTAACGGCGTGGGGCTTCGCCAGCGTATTCGGACCGCTCCTGATTGCCTATATGCGACAAGCCAACGGCACCTACCGCGGGGCGCTCCATACCATTGCGGGTATTATGGCCGTCTCATTATTACTTCCCCTTGTTGTGCACCCGCCTTCGCGAACCATGGTCCCAGGTCGCCTCGCGGCTGCTCAAGAAAAGTGACGATCGCGACCGGGGGCGCGCTGGCGCGGACTCAGGAGAGAGCTTCCGCGCTTGGGAGAGGGCGTTTGCGTCTCCATTCATAATCTTTGCGCAACTTGGCCTGGTGTTTTTTCACCTGGGCTTCGAGATCGCTGAAGGCTTTCTTGCAGCTGGCACGGACGGTGGCCGCGGTGCCGGTGGCGTGCAGCGTTCCCGTGGGCAGCGATAAATTCAGGGAGCAGGAATTCTCGTCCGTGCGCGGAGTCTTTGAAAATGCGCCGTGCAATTGCACGAGATCCGGCGAATAACTCCGGAGAAGTTTTCCCAGCTTACTGACGTGACGCTCGACTTCGATCTCGACCGGTTTGTGCGACTCGACATGCTTGTAACTGATGGAGAGTTTCATGTGTGCACCTGTAGGAAAAGCTGAGAAAGAGGCGGGGGACGCGGTTCGGCTGCTCGCAGTACATCGCCGAAAAGCATAGCAGTCCCCAGCGCCGGGGGCAACGGCGCCCGGACTTTTCGCCCTCGGCTGCGTTGACACTTCTCCTCTCTTCCTTCTACTCTGCTTCCGGCGCGCATCGCCCGCGCCAGTTAATGCCGCAGCGCAAATCACAAACTGCATGGCCGTCAAACCAGGCCGATTCTTCGGGCAATCCCGCGCTGGCCAGTATCCTGCGTGTGGGCCCCGCGGGCTGGTCTTATCCCGATTGGGCCGGCTACGTCTATCCATCTCGCCGTGCCAAAGGATTCCACGAGGCGACCTATCTTGCGGAATTCTTTGACACCATCGAGATCAACACTTCGTTTTACCAGCCACTGCGTCCGGACCATGCGGCGCAATGGATCAACCGGGTGTCTGCGAATCCGCGCTTTGTCTTCACCGCCAAGCTCTGGCAACGGTTCACTCACGACATACGATCCACGACATCTGGCTCCGCTGCAGCAGATGAACGCGCGGTTCGCGAGGGCTTCGATGTACTTCGCGCGGCGAAGAGGCTCGGCGCGGTCCTGCTGCAATTCCCTTTTTCGTTTCATCGCACTTCGGAATCCGTTGCGTACCTTTCGGCGGTATTGAAACGGTTCGCGGACTATCCTTTGGTCGTCGAAGTTCGCCACGGTTCGTGGGATTCTCGGGAAACGCTCGAATTGCTGCAAACCAGCGGCGCCGCTTTCTGCAACATCGACCAGCCGATCATCGGGCGATCTCTTGCGCCATCAACTCAGGCTACTTCGCCCGTCGGATACGTGCGGCTTCACGGCCGGCGCTACGACACGTGGTTTAGCGACGATGCAACGATCCCCGCGCATGAGCGTTACAACTATCTCTACACCGCCGAAGAGCTAGCTCCCTGGGTCACGCGCGTCCGCAAAGTCGCGGAACGGGCTCGCGAGACGTTTGTGGTCACCAACAATCACTTTCAGGGCAAGTCCGTCGTCAATGCCCTGCAGCTCATCAGCATCTTGAAGGGATCGAAGGTGAAAGTGCCGGAGCCGCTGCGCCGGCAGTACCCGGAACTCGAGGCCATTGCGGATGGTCCGCCCGGGGAGCCGATGCTGTTCCCTCTCGGGAGAGGAAGCAGGATGTAATGAAGTGAGGATGTAACGACGGAAACTATTGCCGTATTTTCCGCTAGCGAATTGTCCCCTTCCCCACGCCCGGCGGTTGAGTTTTTTGACGCAGAGACAGAGAGTGCGCAGAGATGAAGATTTCGGGAGGAATACGTTCGCTCAATCACGACCCACGCTAGCATTTATTAAACTATTAGTTAATTATAACTATAGTACTAATATTTAGCAAGTTGCCGCATTTGTTCGAACGATTTTGCAAATAGCAGAAAACAAAGCGGTAGAGCTCACTGTGCGCGGTGGAAACGAATTGCGGGACGATTGCGGGCTGGAAGGATGTTTGATGCGGGGCACCCGTTCGGAACAGTGGAGCCACGGAGAGCGACAAAAAAGAAACGTCACTTCTCCACCCTTGCACAACCCACCCCGTAAGGGGCACCCGCAGAAAGAAAGAGGAGGCAAAATCGAGCCTGCCCTGCCCGCCGTCGCACAAAGCGCTCTGTTGCACATTCGCAGTGAAATCAGGACCGGGAAGCGAGTTGTACCCACCCAAGTATGTGGTGAACCCACTCACATCAAGGGTCCTTTGCGACATCTAGTTAAATCACAATAAACCACTTATTAGATTTCAGCTTTGGTGCACTGGTTGCTCCAGCTGACTGAGTCCTTGAACTAGGTATGAGAGACATCGCTGGATACGCCATGACAGCACGCAAGATGATCCTTCTCGTTGCGGCGGTCCTCGTACCTGGCGGCCTTTTGATTGTCGTATTGAGGTGTCGCCTCAGATCAAGCTTGGGAGAAAGATTTTTGAAAGAGGTTCCATAATGCAAAATTTAGCACTTGTGACCCGCGATCTCTATTATTTCTACGAAAAAAACACTGGCGTGTCTCGTTTTCAAGTGGAGGCAACTCCGGATGGGCGGTTTCCGGTGGACCAAGCCGCCGGTTTGCTGGCGATATACTGCATGCTCCTCGGCCAATCCCCGAGCGATTACGTGGTAATGGTGTCAGCCGAAAACGGCGCTCTAAAAGGTTTGACCGAAAAAGCGGAAAGGCTTCTCCAGGCTGGCCATTCCGTCAGCAGCCACATCAAGGTCACTCGCCGGGAAGAGGAAGTGCTTTCCGGTATCATGCGGAGTTTCGCCAATAAAGAGATCGCCGCCTCTCTGAATCTTTCTGAGCGCACGGTAAAGTTCCATGTCTCATCGCTGCTCTCCAAGTTTAGCGTACGCGGGCGCATGGAGTTGGTGCGCGAAGTCACTCGACACATCGGCGGGTCGATGTCCATGCCCTTACCGGTCGCGACCCGCGACACTCGGTCCCACGCGCCGATTCCACAGAGTCACAGCAAACCGGGCCGGACCGCAGAAGTGGTTCCGCTGGCCAAACGGCAAATGATGGCGTAACGGCTTCCCTATTCTCCCTGAATGCTCCCCAAAATCGGTTTCACCACTAATCTTTGTTCCCTTTTTTCCTACAACTATTTCCATATTTCAGTTGTCTCGCGGCCGGACGTTTATGCCTTCAAACAAAAACGCAAACGCGAAATCACGTAAGCGCCTGCCACGGCTTTCTTCTCTTCAATAGTTGCCCAAAGTTGACCAACTGAGGGTTGGGATTCAAGGTGTTCCGGGTCGTAAGCGACACCGAATAAGGCATTTAGAGTTTGCACTCCCCGGCCGTTAAGCAGAAGGCCGGGAATTCGAACTCAGTTTTCTCGATGGGCCAGGTGTCCGGGCCTCCCATCCACCGGACGGGCTGCCGGTCGCGCGCTAGCGAATCTGTTCAGCGCTCTTCTTTCTAGGACCACGAATCTGGCTCGGCGGTCCCGTCTTGAAACCCGTGATCCCGACTAGTTCCTTTTCCAAGCCCGCCGCAGCTTCCGGCGCTCTGGTCTTGCCGGTCAGCACAGAATGTACTGCCCGGATATAAGCCCGAGCCACGTCTTCGTATTTCCGTTCAGTAATCGACGACGGTCGGCTTACTACACCGCTTCCGTTTTGGTGTTTCCCAATGTCGAAATGAGAATACGCCTTAAGTATCGCAGGCAGCTCATACAGCTCAAGCCCCTTCGGTGGTTCGGAACGGGAACGAACTGTCTCCAGCTGGGTCTCCCTGCGGACAAGGAATCGGACCAACTCCATTGCTTCAACAGGATGAGCCGACGAACGGGAAACTCCGAGACCGAAGCCTCCCAAAATACCGACTCGCACAGCGCCGCCGGGGACGCTGGTGATACCAATCCTGTCTCGAATCGTCAGCCAGTTAGGCTCCTGGCTCAGAAAGTAATCCGACGCCCACCCGCGCCAGAAAGCAGCGCCTCCTGAGTTCCAGACATTCTTGGCGTCCCACTCCTGATATGAGATCACGGTAGGAGGCGATATCCAACCGATCCAGTGCGCAGCGCGTTTCCAGGCGCGGATTGCATTAGGGTTGTTCACGCTGATCGTGTCATCAGCTTCGACAATTCGCCCACCGCCCTCCGATACTTGCCATTCCAATGCATTGCAGGTCAAGTTTTCGCCATCCGCACCTGGCCATACAAAACCCCAAAAATCTTTTTGTCCTTTGGCCCGCTGTCCCTGCTGGATCCTAGCCGCCATTTTCTCGAGTTGATCCCAGTCCCTCGGTGGCGCCTGGTACCCATATTGTTGAAGAAGATCCGCGCGATAAAACAGGACTCCCACATTGGTGTGATAGGGGACAGCGACTAGCTTCCCCTTGACCGCGTAGCTCGCCACCAGATCTGAGTCTTCCGAAGACAGTTCTGCGGCGAAATATGGCTTCAGGTCGATCAAATCCTCACTCAGAATTCCGGGCCAGATCACATCGATGCCGTACACATCCGGACTGGAGCTACCTTTTCGGAGTAGCTCCCGCGCCTGGCCTAGCTGGTCAAGACCGGTCTCCGGAGCCGGCACGTGCTCGACCCTAATCCCTGTTTGCCGCGTAAACTCCTGCAGTCTTTCGTCTGGGGGGAGCACACTGCGTTCTGACAGGTCGTGCGACCACTCTGGATCTAGAAACATGATCGTTACTGGCTCATCGGAAGATGGACGCGAACCATTCAGGCCCAAAGAAAACGACAAAATGCCCGCAATTCCGGCAATCTTTGACCAACCCGGCCACCCAGGCAGAACAACATCCATCTTGCGGTTCAATACTTTCAAGCTTCTCCCGCTCCAGTTAGATCGAACGCCATGCATAGGAAGCACGGCAAATCTAGCGGGCCGCCGGACAACAAGGTATGCCGCCGAAGTTCCCGCGCACCGTCGTTAACGAGTATCCCGAAAGATGCGTCATGATGGTTCCCTCGCGGGCGACACACTAGCCAAGAACATTGGCGGTCATGCTTTTTCCGTTTCGAGTTCGTAGAACCGGCAACCTCCCGCCATCGGCGGTCGAGTCTCCCTAGATAGGAGTGATTTGCCGTGTGTGCGGATACATCGATGCTTAATGGAATCAAAGATTAGGTTGCCCAAAGTTGCCCAATTGAGGGTGGGGATTTAAGGTGGTCCGGTCGTAAGCGACACCGAATAAGGCATTTAGAGCTTCCACTCACCGGCTGTTAACAAGAGGGTTGGGAGTTCGAATTCTCAAAGAGAAGGCTACGTGAATGAGTCTTGTAAGTAGGTTGCTGCGAGCCAGTTT
>Ga0209131_1000480_pt1 | contig 28832 bp, 33 predicted proteins | sample GraSoi_2013_40cm_FD_185826 | JGI IMG/M metagenome (GOLD analysis project Ga0209131, IMG submission 185826) | Grasslands soil microbial communities from the Angelo Coastal Reserve, California, USA - Sample 9_17_2013_40cm (SPAdes) (version 2) | ecosystem: Environmental > Terrestrial > Soil >... | reverse complement strand
GAATTACGAAGCTTGCCTTCGAGCCCGCTCCAACATGCCGTAGCGAAGCAGTAAACCGCTGGAATGCTCGTATTGCTCAAACAGAGACTTCGGATAGCGTTGGGTCAAATTGGGAAAAGTGGCTGCAACGAATAGTCGCCCACTTGTTTCCAACGCACGCAAGCGTAAGTAGACCGCATCATTGACAATCTGCCGTCCCAGTTCGGCGAGTCGGGGATCAGAGCTGTTGTACATAGCATGGCCAAAACGGCTGAATTCCAGAGCAGCGTGTGACAAAGCTCGCATATACGCGAGGGCCGCCCAGGCTCTTTCGCGCTGGATTGTCTTGAATTCATCGGAAGGCAGATTCGATCGCAGGAAAGCCTCCTCCTCCGGATCCACCAAATTGCGGAACGCCTCAATATCCAGCGAACTCATCAATGCTCGAGCCTTGTCAATCCCGAGCGGGCTTCTGCGGCGTCTGGCCGCGAGGTACGTAAACACGGCTGCTAGGACAAACGCAATCGCAACGTAAACGGAGGCGGCGCTCATTGCAGGAATCGCTCCAATTCTTGGTTCCACTGATTCATGTCACCCACAGGCAGATCACTGGGCTGAAGAACTTTCCTCGCCGGCGCAACCAAGTACCCAAGCCAGAGCAGAACGACAACGTGATAGCCGCCAGTAGGAAGCAGGTTCAGCGCCCTGGCCATGGAATCCGTGAGGCTTCCAGTATGGAGTGCCCAGTTGGCGAGTTCCACACTCGACAGAATACCAAAGCCCAGCGCGATACCGAACACGTAGCTTTCCAGAGACAGACCAAACAGACGTGAGAACATCAGCAAGAAAAGCACCAAGCCACACTGAATGAGTGCGATGCCCCGACCGAGCCACGCCACGTCGGCGATCGCGCTGTCAGAAGTCTGCGCAAATGCGAAAATGGAACCAAGAACAGCCGTGGCCAGCAGAAATCCGGTAGTCCATCGAAGGGATATCCGGGCAAGTGCATGCAGCTGTATGTGCTCGCGAAATATGTTGTTGAATACCTCCTGAAGAACTCCAAATCGAAGCGCGGTACTGATCCCCAAAGTCACCAGGTAGACGGGCATCAATAAAGCTCCCCTATTGAGCCCGGTTACTGCCATCGCCAAAAGCAGGACGAATTCTGCGATTTCGTAGCACGTGTAGATGGTAAAAACGGGGAAGTTCGTGTATAGGCGCTTCTTCAGCAGGAGAACTGCGACGACCATAAGTAGAAGATGGGGCGCAATCCAGAGGTAGAAAAAGAGAAGCTTGTACCAGAGTGTCATCTCGATGGGATCGTACTATATTTCCCCAAAGGAGAATTTGCAATCCAGAATCTGCGCCCCATTCAATTTGTGGCTAATTCGTCAATAAGTGCACACCCCATTGTGACAGATCGGAATGGGGTTGCCGTCGGCAAAGCTCGGGACAGTTGAAGTGAGTAGCAGAACAACGGCGATAGCCAGAACTCGTACAATTCTCTTCACGTGGTTCCTCCTTGGCAATATGGACTGCAGCGTGCTATTGTGCAGAACGCAAGCGCTCCTGGACGTCGGCGGCGATTTGTTTTTCTTTTCGGAAAGCGTAAATTTGTGGTGCTCAGATCAGCTCTTGACGACTTTGAAAACAGCACTTTGAGCGCAGTTCCCGGGCTTCTGGGAAAATTGCGGTACGTTGCGCGACTGCATAACGGCGGAGGGGCCTACTCGCATTGGGGATTAGAGAAGGTGTATGGGAGCGCACCGGCGGAGAAGGCCATTCGGGTATCGCACGGAGCCTTGGTGGCTCGGATATTGAGAACGCCCTTGAGGGATCTCGAGGACGACCTCCAGCGGTCGGCTGCGGGCGCACAGATCACGGACTTTGAGTTTTTGACATGCCTGGAGATCCCTCCGGGAAATGAGCTTCCGGCCCAGAAATTTCGCGCTTCGGAAAAGCATTTCAGGTCAGTGCTGCAGACTCTTTCTGCCCTGGTTCAGAATAGAGTACCCGCCACCCTCCGAGACGCATCGCCGCTCCCACCACCTGCCCAATGACTTCCGCCTCCTGCGGATGCCTCAGCGTGCGCACTGGAACGGGCGACAATGGGTGCGATTGCAGGACGATACGATCGCGACTGATATTGCACCAGGAACAGACAAACCCATCGCGGGTCTCGACGAAGTAGATGGGACGCTCGAACTCCGACCGCCAAAGACCCTCCGTAACCCGATTCTTGGTTTCGTCGACCTGAACGAAACTCCCCGGCGGAAGAATCGGGTACATAGTAAAGTCTTCTGCTCCGATATAACCGTAGGAATATCGGTCGTCGGCCAGCGTGGAAAGATAGGTGAGTGGGACCACTCCCCACTGTTCGATCATGCGGGCGATGTTCGTGGTTTTGGAGAGCGAAAAGCCTGGGTCCAGCCGGACGGGCACGCGAGCTTCGGTCGCGCTGCCTGAGACTTGGGAAAAATGAGAGCGATTCGGCCGTGCAGAAAGAATATCTGCAGAAATACCATTAAGGTCCACCCCATACCACGATAAGAGTTCGTGATAATCGCACCGATAGATTGCCGCCAGTGTGTACAGGCGAAAGATGCTCGGAACAACTCCCTTGGTCTCGATATCGGACAGTCGACTGGGTGGAATGGCAAACTCGTCGTTTCCGAGTCGGCGTGAGACCTGCAGGCTCCCTGTTTCCACATCCCTCATCGTGTAGCCTAGCGCTTCTCTGACTACCCGGAGCCTTTGTCCACCCGTCAGTTGCACCTACCACCTCCCAAGTGTCGTCCATACTATCAGCCAGAATCCTCCACGTGATCTAAAACTCCAACCTCGGCCAAGCTCGTGTTCGATTTCCGTAAACCCACGCCGCTGACTAGTCGCCTGCAAAAACAATGGTCCGGCAATCGTCGCGGGCAAGACTTGTGCTAGACGCTGAGCCGTTTCAAACCCGCTTAATCTGGCAACCCGAGGTCTTGTTTGCTATTCGTAACATCCTCGCCATATCAGAAAACCTATCATCGCCCGAAGGAGAAACCCATTGTACTTTCGTATAGGAACCCTGAACGCAGCACGTCGTTCGTCAAAGATCATCATTCCGGAAGTCCCGTTTGACAGGCTGAATGGTGGGCTGTCCAAGTGTTCAATTCTTGAGCAAACTCGAATTTCATGCAGCGTGGCTGAGGGACAAGCCCCCAGGACACCGCGTTGTCGCTCTTCTCGCCTTCGGACAGTTCCAACTATCCCGAACTTCTTCTAATGCATTTGCAAACTCTCGCAGACGATCATCTTCCTCCCACTTTCCGTGACGAACTCCTGCGTTTGTACTGTTCTGCTCTCCGCCTTTCCTATTGTCTCTGTTTCCGCGCTTGCCCCCGCCGCCGATGCGCTTCTCGAAAATCGAGCTTGGGCTGGCAAACCATCCGCCGGGAAGACCAGACTGTGGGGTCTTCTCTGATTTCGCCTTCCACGCCTTCGGGCTTTTCGCAAGCTCTATGCGGAGTGATGGTGGCGAATGCGTAACCATTTGGTTGCAGTGAGTTGATTGAGTCATTATTGGCAATAACCGATTTATCAATCGCAGATGGTAGTAGCAGCACATTGCCATCGGACAAAGCCCCAGTTAGGTAACTCTTCGTGCCATAGAGCTTGTGACTTCAGTAATTAGCTCCGACCCTTCTTTCCATGCGACGCTTACACCGCGTATTGCATAGACAAGTGGTGAACGATGTTACATCGATCGATCACCGGCACCATTTTGGTGGCCGATGATCAAGCTGCAAATCGCGAGTTGTTAGAGGAACTCCTCACGCCGCAGGGATGCAAAGTGGTTACTGTCGCGGACGGCGCAGCTGCGCTTGAAGAACTTACCCGGGCGCAATTCGACCTCGTGCTTCTGGACGTGATGATGCCTCACCTGAATGGGTTTGAGGTATGCGAGAAAATCAAGAACAACCCAGACACATATTTGATCCCGGTGATCATGATTACGGCGCTTTCTGACAAGCAGGATCGGATAGAAGGGATCAGGGTTGGAGCAGATGACTTTTTGAGTCGTCCTTTGGATCGAACCGAGCTTCTCGCTCGCGTAAGGTCCCTTTTGAAACTCAAGCAGCGCACGGATGAACTGGAGCGGGCGGAGTCAGTCCTGTTCTCGTTGGCTCGGAGCATTGAAGGCAAAGATCCTTACACCCACGGCCATTGTGAACGGTTATCTGACTATTCAGCCCGCCTAGGCGAGCACCTCAGCCTCCCTCAGGATCAACTCATTGCGCTGCGGCGCGCCGGAGTTGTACATGACGTTGGGAAGATTGCAGTGCCTGACGCAATTCTCCTGAAGCCCAGTAGCTTGAACGCTGACGAATGGACCCTGATCCGAGAGCATCCTGTCGTAGGCGAGCGCATCTGTGCGCCGTTGAAATCCTTTCGATACGTGCTTCCGATTATTCGACACCACCACGAGAAATTCGACGGCTCGGGGTATCCAGACGGACTTCGGGGAGAGGCCATACCCGTGACTGCCCGGGTGCTGCAGGTTGTCGATGTCTACGATGCGCTGACTACCGATAGGCCCTACAAGAAGGCCTACTCCATCACCGATGCGCTGCAAACCATGAAACAAGAAGTAGGCAAAGGCTGGTGGGACCCTCAGATTTTCGACCAGTTCGAGCGGCTAGTCAGAAGCGGCACCGCAGACTTTCTCTCTCGTGGTGCGGGTGCCGGTGCGCAGGGTTAACGGCAGGAATATTTTGCAGGGGATACTTACCATGAACCGTCGTTCTTGCCCTTCTATCTACGCCGGGAGCGTCACGGCCGGAGTTACGACGGCTTGGCGCTCCATCGTTGTGATCGTCCTTCTCTTGCTTGCGGGCCTGGTCGCTGAGAGCCAAGCCGATCCGCAGACAATCCCAAAGGCCGACGAACCCCTGAGGCAACTGAGCTTGGCAGATCTGGGCAACGTCGAAGTTACGACCGCGTCCAAGGAGCCCGAGGCGGTTTGGAAGACGCCTGCGGCCGTTTTCGTTATTACCCAAGAGGATATCCGCCGGTCTGGCGCCAGGAATATTCCCGAAGTCCTGCGCTTGGCGCCGGGGGTTGAAGTGGCACAAGTCGACTCCGATCACTGGTCGGTGGGCATACGCGGGTTTGGAGCGGTGATCGCCAGCAAACTGCTCGTACTGATCGACGGACGGAGCGTTTACACACCGCTTTTCGCGGGTGTTTATTGGCAAGTCCAGGCCACCCCGCTGGAGGATATTGAGCGCATTGAAGTGATCCGTGGGCCGGGGGGCACTATCTGGGGAGCGAATGCCGTCGACGGAGTAATCAACATCATCACCAGGAGCGCCAAAGATACTCAGGGGTCGATGCTGTCCCTGGGAGGCGGCAATGTCGAGCAGGGTACCGGCGGCTTCCGATACGGGGGCGGGAACGGTCGGGGTTTTAGCTACCGTATCTATGGCATGGGCTTCACTCGCGGTCCCCAGTTCCATTCGGACCACAGGAACTTTGACGATTGGCGAATGGGCCAGGCCGGATTCCGGACGGACTGGGATCGAGGCACCCGCGATACCTTTACGTTTCAAGGCGACGTCTACCGTGCGATTGCTGGAGAAACGACCACATACGCACTGTATTCGCCTGCCTCACAAGTAACCGTTGACGCGAACGCGCAGTTGACGGGAGGGAATCTGCTGGCCCGTTGGAAGCGCGTGCTGAACGATCGATCAGACTTCCAGGTTCAGGCTTACTTTGACCGCACGAACCACTTCGAGCCTGCATTCGGAGAGACTCGTGACACCTTCGACATCGACTTCCTGCATCATTTGACTCTGCCAGGGCAGCAAAACTTTCTCTGGGGCGTGGGCGCGCGCGTGAGTCCGTCGAATATTGTGCAAATTGTGCCAACGCTCGATTTCCAGCCGCGCGGCCTTACTGACCACATCTACAGTGCGTTCGTGCAAGACGAGATTCCCTTCTTTAACCGCCAGTTCTCGCTAACTTTGGGATCCAAGTTCGGACATAATAATTACAACGGTTTCGATGTCCAACCCAGCGCGCGTCTGCTCTGGAACCGCACGCCCCGACAATCCTTCTGGGCCTCGGTTGCCCGTGCGGTCCGAACACCCTCCCGTATCGACGAGGATCTCCAGCTCACGGATTATGCGGCGACGACGAACCAGCCAATTTTTTATCGCATCGAAGGCAACCACCAGTTTCGGTCCGAAAAATTGATCGCCTATGAAACCGGGTTCCGCACCCTGGTGACGCCTAGCTTCTATCTCGACCTTGCTGTCTTTTACAACAACTATCACGATGTCTATAGCTTTCAAGTAGGCACGCCATTTGTTGAAAATACGCCACCGCCGGTGCACACGGTGATTCCGCTGCTCACCAGTAACGGAATCAGAGGCACCACGAAAGGCTTCGAAGTGACGCCCGATTGGAAGCCGACGAGTTGGTGGGAATTGAAGACTTCCTACTCGCACCTTGAGATGAGTATGAAAAATGGTCCGGGAAGCAATGACCCCGCCCTCAACAGGTATGAGGGATCAAGCCCGCGGCACCAAGTGGTAATTCAGTCTTTCGTGAAACTGCCAAAGAAACTGGAGTTTGATCAGACCTATCGATATGTAAGCGCGCTGTCGGCACAGATGGTCAAAAGTTACAGTACTGCGGACGCGCATCTGTCTTGGCAGACCACCCCAGAGCTTGAATTTTCTGTCGTGGGAGAGAACCTGCTCCAACCTCGCCATGGCGAGTTCGGAGGCGACCCTGGCGGGCTTGTCGGGATCAAACGAAGCGTATACGCGAAGATAACCTGGAGACGTGCTGCGAATTGATCCTTATGGGACATGCTCACAGCACAGGGTTCCTTCGCGATATTCCAGGCCGCGCGCCCTGGAGTTCTCATGGTTTTCGGCCGTGGCTCGTCGCGGTGGGCGTGGCATGGGTACTGGTTGCCGTTCCGTGTCTCCGGGCGCAGAGTTCAAAGCCCACTGACTACGACGTGAAGGCCGCCTATCTCTACAACTTTGGCCACTTCGTCGAATGGCCGGCGAACGTCGCGTCGGCCCAGAACGACTCCTTCACGGTCTGTGTTCTCGGCCAGGATCCCTTTGGCCCGGTTCTTGATGCCACGCTTGCGGGTGAAACGATAGCCAGAAAGAAAGTGGCTGCAAAGCGAATCTCCACTCTACAGGAGTCGGGTGATTGCCAGATTCTTTTCCTCAGTTCCGCCGAGGAAGCCCGACTTGATAACGTCGTCAAAGCGCTGAACAAACAAGCTGTCTTGACAGTTAGTGACATGCCGCAGTTCTCGCAGCGTGGCGGCATGATCCAGTTTGTCCTGGAAGGCAAGAAAGTCCGCTTTGAGGTCAACCTCGCGGCGGTGCAACGTGCCGGCCTGACTTTGAGTTCTGAACTGCTCAAGGTCGCGACCACGGTAAGGAGAAACGCTCCGTCCGGAGATTGACACACCATGCTCAAAGTCCAACACCATTCGATCTCCAAAACACTCACCTTGATGAACATGCTGGTGAGTAGTGTTGCCTTGCTGTTGGCATGTGGTGTTTTTTGTGCCTACGACCTGTACAGCTTTCGCTTGGCCCTGGTCCGCAACCTCTCCATCCAAGCCCAGATCATCGGAGACAATACCGTCTCCGCGCTGCTGTTCAACGATCCGCATTCCGCGGAGAAGACGTTGTCGGCGTTGAATGCCAACCAGCATCTCGTGTACGCACAGATTTACACGGGTGATGGTCAGCCTTTCGCAGGATATTGGCGCGATCGCGCGAGTGAGACTCAGCGCGCGCCCGTTATACCTTCAGGTCAAGTGCAAGACCATTGGTTCAGAGCAGGGCATTTGGGACTGGCCCGCTCAATCATTTTCGAAGGTAAGCCAACGGGTACGGTATACATCCGCTCCGATTTGGGAGCGATGACTGACCGGATGAAGAGCTATGCGGTGATCGTCGCTGTCGTATTTCTGGCCTCGCTGTTAGTCGCCCTATTAACCTCGAGAATTTTTCAACGTCGCATCTCCAAGCCGGTAACAGAGCTGGCAGAGACTGCCCGCATCGTATCCCGCGAGAAAGATTACTCGATTCGAGCGGTCCTTACCGGCAGTCAAGATGAACTCTCAACACTAGTCGAATCGTTCAATGAGATGCTGGGACAGATTCAGGAGCGCGACGGGGCTTTGCGAGAGGCACGTGATGAGTTAGAGCAGCGTGTCCAGGAAAGGACCACTCAACTCGCCTCGGCTAATAAAACGCTGGCGCTACAGAACCGCGAAGTCGAGCGGGCAACCCATCTGAAAAGCAAGTTCCTCGCGAGTATGAGCCACGAATTGCGAACCCCGCTAAATGCGATTGTGGGCTTTTCAGACCTCCTGGCCGAGCAGACAGCAGGAGAGCTCAATGACAAGCAGAAGCGCTTTGTCAACCATATCAAGCAGGGCTCAGCCCATCTGTTGCAGTTGATCAATGACATTCTCGATATCTCCAAGATCGAGGCCGGACAACTCGAATACCGATGTGAGTCGTTCCTAGTGAAAGAGGCTCTGCCTGAGGTTCTCTCGACAATCCATCCGTTAGCCATGGCAAAGAATATTGACGTTCAGCAAAAGTTGAGAACGGATCGGCCAGTCTATGCGGATCGAGTCCGCTTCAAGCAGATCCTGTACAACTTGTTGAGCAACGCGGTGAAATTCACACCAAAAGGTGGCCGAATCGAGATTGATTGCTTCGAAAGTGCCGACCAAGTCGGCCTATCGGTGACTGATAACGGGATCGGCATACGGCCTGAGGACCAAAAGGTCGTCTTCGAGGAGTTCCGGCAGGTCGAGGGTAATCGAGCTGCGGTGAATGAAGGCACCGGCCTGGGGCTCGCCATCACAAAGCGATTGGTCCAGCAGCAAGGGGGCAAAATTTCGCTGTCGAGCGAACCAGGAAAAGGCAGCCGCTTTACCTTCACGCTCCCAGCCGGAACCGAAGCATCCAGGCCAGCGCCCGCAAAGCCTTCCGCCAGTTTCCCTGCCACGACCGGCAGCAACTCGGGGAAACCACTCATTCTGGTTGTCGATGATGAAACCTCCGCCCGTGAGCTCTTGGCCAGCTATTTGAATTCGGAATATCGGATCGCGTTCGCCGAGTCGGGAGTCGAAGCGGTTGAGAAAGCTGGACAGTTGCGACCCGACGCCATCACTTTAGATTTAGCGATGCCCGGAGGCAGCGGCCTTGAGGCGTTGGTGACGCTCAGGAAAACTCCGGAGACGGCAAACATCCCGATCATTATCGTTTCAATCGTTGATGAAGAGAAGGTAGGTTTTGCTTTGGGTGCTGCGGATTACCTCATCAAGCCAATTCGCAAGACGGTGCTTCTGGAAGCGATTCGGAAGCATGTGCCGATTCAGGGCGACGATGACTCTGAGATTCTACTGGTCGACGATGATCCTCGATCGCTCGAGATGTTGGAAGAGACCCTGCGGTCGGCCGGCTACGAAACTCAAAGCGTCCAGAGTGGTGCGAGAGCTCTGGAAGTGCTTTCTTCCAAGGTGGTGAGCGCAGTCTTACTCGATCTTCTGATGCCGGGGATGGATGGTTTTGAGGTCATCCAACATGTGCGAGGACAAGCGACTTTGGCAGATCTGCCGATTCTTGTGATGACTGCCAAGACCTTGGCGCAAGAAGAGATAGTTCTGCTCAGTCGCGAAACCCAGGCGTTGTTTCAAAAGAGTGGTTCCTGGCAGCAGCAGCTCGTGGCCGAGGTTGGAAGGGTTGTTCCAAGCCGCAAGCGGGCAAAATCTGCGGGGCAGCAATGACCAAAATCCTTATTGCCGAAGATAATGCAGTCAACCGCGAACTGCTCCGCGAGTTGCTCGAAGCACGCGGGTATGCGGTGGATGAAGCGTGCGACGGTCAAGAGGCGCTCGACATGATTGCACAGAATCAACCGGACATACTGCTCCTCGACATCGGGATGCCGGTACTTGATGGATTTGCTGTCGTGAGCAAAATCCGGGAGAATCCGCGCCTGGCTTCGCTGCCTGTAGTGGCGGTTACTGCATACGCCATGCATGGGGACCGGGAAAAGATTTTGAACTCAAAGTTTGATGGCTATCTGTCGAAGCCCGTGAATGCACGTGCCCTCACCGAAGAGCTCGAACGCTTGTTTGGTACTCGAGAGAATCGGGATGTCCCTCCGGATCCACCGCATGAGGGCGATGCAAGCGGAAAGACACGGGCAGCAGGGAGTAGCAAATAGCGCAGTTTGTAGTCTTAATCCTGTAGGTGGCCGCTACCGCTTATCTGTTCACTTCGGCGATGAATTTTCGGATCGCTTCCTCATTTTGTCTGCTCACATTCGTGAACTGGATGCCTTGCCGAGTCTCTTTTGTCCAGACCACTGTCCCGGCTGCCTCCAGGGACAAACCGGAAACGGGCAACCGGAACGACAGTCGCACCGTATCCTTAGGCTGCAAATTACCAACTTCCACTTGCATCCCGCTTCGGCTAAGGTTCCAGGTCACTCCGCGTAACGCTCGATCACCGACCTGGCATACCACCTCGGTTTGGAGTGGAACACGTTCGTGTCGGCGTCGATTGTCCAGCATTCCACCACACACTGTGCGGAACAATATGCTGAGCTTTTGTCTGTCGACGGGCTTCTGCAGGAAGAAGGTCGCACCGATAGAAAACACCTGTTGCATGGTGTCCCTCTCGTCCCGACCGGTCACGATGATAATGGGAGTAGATTTGTTCCAGGACGACTTGCGAATCAGGCGAGCAAGATCGAAGCCGCTCAGGTTGGGCATTTCCAGGTCCAGGAAAATTCCGTCAAACTTCTCCTGATTGATCATGCTGACCGCTTTCTCGCTGTCATTGATCGGATGTACCTCCACTTTCATAGACGTGAAGACCTCGACCAATACTTCCGCACATCATGGCGTCGTCAACGTTCCCTTAGCAAGACGGTTTATTTCGTCGAGGGCCCCTGTGGGGCGCTTCCTTTGACCTCTGTTATCCGCATGGTGACCGCTGTGACTCGACCGACTATGTCCCCGTCCGTTGGATAGCGAACGTGGCGGATCTGCCCTCGGGATTGCGGACAAGGAACCAGAATCAATTGCTTCCCATCGAGTTCACACCAACTGCACGGCGTAACCGTTTCCGAGCTCGACGAAATAGATGGGGCGATCGAATTCGTTCTGTCAACTACCTGGCTTCACCTTGTTCTGTCGCGCATCGATCTCGACAAACGACCCGGGGCGGATGAGAGGATAGAGTGTGTAATCCTCAAGCCCGATATATCCGCAAAGACAGTACCGCAAATCCAACTGCTGCAACAGGACAAAGGGAATCTCACCCCAACTTTCAAACATGCGAGAAACAAGGCTCGTCCGCGCAAGTTTGACGTTCTTGCGGAGCTCGACGGGAAGCGCAATCGTCTGTCCTGGCACCTCAAGACCCGAGCCGATTAAAGGCCCTTTACTTTCGATCGATGCCACTGTGGCAGCAGCCACTGTATGTCCTCTTGAGACGCGACGGAACCTACCTGTGCGCGTGTTGTAGCCTCGAAAACGGCACACTGGAGATCCATCCTAATTCGCTGGACTATCAGCGACCGGAGCAGCTCCGAAACCGACAGGATGCGGAGGTGATTGGACAGATCGTGACGATTGCGAGAAGCCTTTGATACGTCTCGCGGCAATGATCTCGATAGACTAGGGTGTCGGTCAGTGTCAGGCTTTCATAGCTAGGCTCGGCTTCACCTGGATTGACGTGGCAATGCCCGCTACCCCCTGATACGACCGCAATCTGTCTGCACGCTCATAGGTATCAGTCACAACGATCACCTCGTTGGCTTCCGTGGTTCCCACCAGTTTCTCCAGTCCCGCTCTCACCGTCGCATCCGACCCCACAATCGCCGCACCCAGTTTGTTCTCCACCGCCGCCCGCTCCCAGTCCTGCCATAGCGGCTCCATTGAATCCACTGGCGGCAACAACTCAACTGGCTGGTTTCGGATCAGTCGCAGAAAGCGCTGCTGTGGTGTAGTGAATAAACGCCGGGCTGCCAGGTCCGTCTCCGCTGCAATCACCTGTACCGCCACCATCAGGTAAGGCTCGCGCAGCATCTCGCTTGGCCTGAAGTGCTCGCGGTACAGTTGCACCGCCGCATGAAGGTTCTCAGGAGCAAAGTGCGCCGCGAATGCAAAGGGTAGTCCGCGTATTGCTGCCAAGCGCGCGCTAAAATCGCTCGACCCCAGCAACGTGATCGGCACATTGGTTCCCTGTCCGGGGATGGCTTTCACCACTTGCCCCGGCCTCTCCGGCCCCAGATATGTTTGCAGTTCCTCGAGCAGCGCGGGAAAATCCTCCCCACCCTGCCGCAATTCCCGTCGTAGCGCACGCATGGTATCAAAATCGCCGCCCGGAGCACGTCCTAGCCCCAGATCGATTCGCCTGGGATACAGCGCCTCGAGCGTCCCAAATTGTTCGGCCACAACCAGCGGTGCATGGTTCGGCAGCATCACTCCACCGCTGCCCACGCGAATTGTCTTCGTCGCCCCCGCCACGTGCCCGATCAGCACAGGCGTGGCCGAGCAAGCGAGTCCGGAGATTGCATGGTGTTCCGCCAGCCAGTAGCGCTTGTATCCCCATCGCTCCGCATGCTGCGCCAAGTCCACCGAACGAGCAATGGCGCTGCCCGCGGACTCACCTGCTCGCATTCCCACAAGATCCAGTACCGAAACGGCTAACCTGTTGCTCATGGTGAATTGGATGAACCAGCCGGGAAAGTGATGCGAACCCTTACCTAGAAGTTGGGGCAACGTCGCAGGGGCCGAATCGCGGACGCAAACCGCGACTGTTTAGCGGCTCCATTCCGGCCGATTGCTGACGAATCGTTCGCCATTGTTGAAATTGCGAACATTCCAAAGGAAGACTGGAGTCCTGCGGGACCATCGCAGTAAGCTGAGCCTTTCTTCCGCTGTAGCGGTCTCTCGTTGTTGCAACCTCTGCGGACCTGAAATGATCGAGTGGATCCCTTCGGAAATTCGTTGGCTGTCCCGGCAAGTTCGTCCATTCCTTCGCTGGCATGTGGCCAGTTTCTCCTGCATCACGGTCGGTAGCTTCCTGGCGCTGCTGGCGCCTTTAATCTTGAAGTGGCTGATTGACGTAATTCTGCCTAGCCGGCGGACCGGACTTCTGATCGGCGCCGTGGGCCTGATCTTCCTGTGTCATCAGGGCAGAGCGGTACTGACAAGCTTAGGAGGCTACTTGACCATGCTGGCGGCGGAACGCCTGGCACTTGATGTGCGGCTGGGTTTGCTACGACATCTCGACACGCTCTCTGCCGACTATCACGAGCGCACCCCACTCGGAGTCTCGATGTACCCGCTGAAGGAGCCGATCGACGAACTCGCGTACTTTGGCTCCGATCTGCTGCCTTCGATCTTGCGGACGCTCATGGCAACGATGCTGACACTAGGAACGATGGTGATATTGGATGCCCGGATGACTCTGGCAGTCTTGCCGCTCATTCCTGTCTTCCTTCTCACGAGAAAACATTTTCGTGGCCGGCGTGTTTGGGGTGGAGGTGAAGAAGGTCGAAAACCCTGCGGCAGCCGATGTGAAGGACACGGCGGAGCTGGGGCGGCAGTGGAAGCCGCAGGCTCCAGAACATGGGAACAGGGTGGCAGCTCAGAAGACGAAAGGCCGGGCGTAAGCCCCGGCCTTTCGGTTTTATGTGGCCATGACTGCGGAAGCGGCGGTGGGTTCGACAGGGGCTTTGCGGCGGAGGATGGCAGCGGAGATGAGAGTAATGACAAGGCCGACGGGCAGGGGTTCCATGAAGGTGTATGCCATGTTGACGAAGGGGTTCTGGTAGAGCTGCTGAGAGCGCTGTATGGCAGCGACCTGCGCGGCGGTGTTGGCGGGGTCAAGTCCGGAGGACTAGACCTTGTGAATCTGCGCGGCGAAGTAGCTGTCCATGAAGGCGTTTCTACAAGGAGGTTAAAGGATAAGTCAGAGCATCTTGCTTCTTGTGCGAAGAGCGGGAACACGAAGCTGATCCTAAACGGCAACTACTCCATCGACGAGCATATAAGTAACAATGGCCGTTCCGATCGCGCGGCGATGGTGATCGGTGAGTTCGACGCTACCGACGCATAACCTTGAACCAATGCGAAGGAGGTGAGAGCGAGCCGAGATGCGGCCTTCTTGCACTGCCCGGAAGTAATTGATCTTTAACTCTACAGTGGCGATCCGGCGCTTGCCCGCAAAGTGGCGCTGAAGTGCAATGCCGACTGCCGCGTCTGCCATCGCAGCAGCGACGCCACCGTGGGCTATGCCAACACTGTTTCGCAGATCGTTACGAAGTAGGCAGTCGACCGTAACACCGTCGCGATGAAGACGCCGAACTTGCATGCCGAGCAGGGTTGGCCCAATTCGGATGAGAAAGGATGTCAGAGACGAAGACTGGCTGCCGAAGGTAAGCGGCTGCGCCGCACGATCCCACATTAGGACCAATGCAGACTCCGTCAGTTGCTGCCCGGTACGCTTCGGGCAGGTCTGCGGCAACGCCGTATCGCAGGTGCAACCCGTCCTCGTCTAGCAGGAAAATCGAGCACAACATTCCCTCACTGTGGGCGTCGATTAGGCGGGCAAGACTCGCCAGAACTTCGTTCAATGATGCGCCGATGAGCATCATCTTCAGCGCATCCAGTAGCGCCTCGCTGGGCAGGGTTTGCGCGGCGGCACGGGATATTGCAAGGGCTTGTAGGTCAGGTAACGTTTTGGCGTTTGCCATAAACCAGCCGCCTACCCGTTGATGCCAGCAGTATCGCACAAACGCGCTGCTAAGCTGTGTGGGATTACCGTCCTGATGCCTTCTGCCCGCGAAGCACCATGCACGTCGAAGCCGCTCTCGCGACCAGCCGGTTCTCCTCGTCGGTTATATTGCATTCTAAGTAGCCAATCGTGTGGCCTCGCTGCACGACCGTTCCTTCCGCTTGGAGTTCTGCCTGCCAAACAGGACGAAAGAAATTGATCTTCAGTTCTACCGTAGTGAAAGATTCCTCCGGTGTGAGGGTGCTTGCAAATGCCATCCCCATTGCGGCGTCAGCAATGTCGCAAAGAATCCCGCCGCGCAATGTCCCCATAGGGTTCACATGTTGTGGTCCGGCCGCCAACACGACCGTGGCCCGTCCGTCAGCAATGTTTTTTGTCTCGAATCCGATCAGACGCCCGACGGGCACGTCGTTCGCCTTTGTCCGCTCTCTGAAATCGGGCTTCAACCGAACTTCTTGAGCACTCATAACTTTTCCTCGTCGGCTTTCGATTTTCGCGCACGAACCTTTGTTTCGAGGTGTTCCTCCAGATGGCGGCAGGCAAGGTCGAGAGGTTCGTCGCTCCGCTGCAGACGACCCACCATCGAGCTCCCTTCTAGAGTGCTGGCAATCAGCGTTGCCAATTTCGCGGAGTCGACATCGGGCCGGACCTCGCCCCGTCCTTGCCCCTCCTCCACAATCGATCGCAGACGATCCAGCCATGAACTGAGAGCTTGCCGAGCTTTCGTTCGCAACTGAGGATTGCTATGGTCGGAATCGATGGCCGTGTTCAGCAGCGGACACCCGCCTGGCACCAGCCCAACCCGCCGGTCCCGAAAGTTCCGCACGACTTGTATCACGCGATCAACCGTATTTGGGATCTCCTGAGTTCCGTCAAAGCGCGTATCCATTGCGAGTTTCCAGGCGTGGTCGAAAGCGTCTCTCGCGAGCTCTTGTTTGCTCTCAAAGTGCCGGTAGATTCCGCCTTTTTCTAGCCCCGTCGCTCGCATCAGGTCGGAGAGCGCGGTACCGCTATATCCCTTTTGATTGAAGATCGGCGCCGCTTTACGAATGATTTCCTGCCGCGTCTGGTCGCCTTTGCGCACGTCGTGCTCCTGGTAAGGTGAAGTCAGCGACCGCACCACACGGACCGTTGGATGAGACCGATCGGTCCCACGTCGCATTATATGCGACCGGGGAGAAACTCGCCTATCTCTCCCCCGATGGACGCCAGATAGCTAAAAATAGTTACGAGGGCGTTTGAAATCCTACGGCAGGGTCGACCCCACCGAAACTGAGGTCATCGAACGCCAACGGGCCACCAGTTAGCTGCTGGTCATAGTGACGCTCCATCACCACGCTGGACCCGTTCCATTTCCGGAAGGTGCGCCACTTCAGGGTACAGGTTTTACCGGACGCGCCGATCAGGTCGAGCCTCCATGAGGAATACGTCTCGCCCGCAGCATCTCCGGGGATCGGGCTCTCTCGAATGGATACCGACAGACCACCAACTTCCGCCATTACATGAAGTGGGACCAGGAAGTTGAGGAGAAGTGATCGCACCCTCGCTTTTCCACGAATCGTTTCTTCTGGGGTTTCGCTGCTTACCTCGACATCATCGGCATAGAATTCGTCGAAGATCCCAAGGTATTCTTCGAAGCTTCTGCTGATCTCGGCCTGGACGATTGCCGCATTTAGGCTGCGTTCTGCCGTCAGGGAGAGTGTGAATGCATCGGGATGAAGGTGATCGGGTGAAAGGAAGCTATGTTGATCGCTCATAAAAATCCCTCGAAGTGCAGGCGACGCCAACCGACAGCACTACGCAACGGTCACTCGCTACGCACGTGAAAGTTAACCGTGACTGTGGTTTCGACTTCTACCGGTTGCCCATTCAGAAGAAATGGCTTGTACCGCCATTGCTTGACCGCCTCGATCGCGGCCGGCGCCAGCAGCGGGTGCCCACTAACAACTTGCAGGTTTTGAACGTTCCCGCCTTTGTCAATAAGCGCCGTCATTACTACAACACCTTGAATGCGCGCCTGCTTTGCCAAGGGCGGATAAGCGGGCTCAACCCGGGAGATGAGCAGGCCTTTGGTCACACCCTGTGAAACGCGCACCCGTTGTACAGTGGGTGCCGGCTGAGACAACCTGGGGACAGCTGCAAGGCTCGAACTGGAACTGATGATTCCTCCGATCACCCCGCCCATCTGACCTCCCGGGATCCCCCCAGGCACACCACCAACCACCCCACCTATTGTCGCGACCGGTGGCGGTGCGTCCTCTTCCTTAATCATCTGGACTTTTGACGGGATTCTGCTTGGAGTGCGCAGCCTTCCGTTCGCGATATTGCTGGTTACCTTCACCACTTTCGCCGCGGATGGGGTGGACGCCGCTGGTGGCGGAGGAGGTGGCGGAGGAGGCGGGGCTTCCAGAAGACTGAGTAATTGTTGCTTGGGCAGCACATCGGTGAACCACAACGGAAGCAAAAGCAGAAGACCGATCAGAAACAATTGCAAAACAAACGAAAGAAGAGTCGACCACGTTCTTCTCTTGCGCTGTGCACCACTGGAATCCAGCAGGCTGACCTCGAACAGAACTTTGTCAGCTGCCGCGGAAGCAAGGGGCCCCATTGTCGCGGGGCGCGAACGCTCCTTTACTACTGCTGCCGTCTCGACTCTTTTTTCATCTTCAACAACTGCGTGCGTATTCATATGCCCCTTCCATCTCAGGCAATGCGAAGCCTCGACATAGGGAGACCGGTGCGAACTGCGAAGTAGAACGGTGAGCGCCTGGGTTTGAACCATGTCTCCGCATGATGCAGTATGTCGGCCACCCTTCCTCCTGCGACTCTATTGTTGTTGATCCTCGAAGAACGGTTCGTGCATCCGTGCCCCGTGGCCCGAGCCATGTTTCTCCTCGAACACTATTAAGATGGCATAAGAGACCGATCGGTCGCACAATTATCTATTACCAGCTCTACAAAGCACGAGGTAGGGTCTGAACATCACGTGAAGGACGGCGCAATTTATGGAAGCGCAGCGCGATCTGGTGGACGTGGTGCACACGTTGCGCCAGGTGGTCTGCGGCTAAACAAGAGAGGGCTGAAAGGCCCTCTCTCAATTTCGACCACCAGATCCGGGGGTAGGGTAGCCGCCACCCACATGTCTTGGGTACATGTCCACGCAGGTTCAACTCCTGCCACCTGGACCATTTCTTTCACGTGTTAGTTGTCTTGGCGCGGCAGTAGCACATCCTGCTCTTGCTTCAACGGAGTCCTACAATTGTTGGCTGCGATTAGGACGGTCAGCCAGCGAGACAGCGGCTGCTGCCGGAATCACCCATGGGCAGTGAATGTAGTCTGCGATTCCTTCAATTTTCTCGCCGACCACGTTCATACGAATCACTGAGTAAGAGGTCCATGTGTCCGCACCACGTTGGAGAATAATCAACACCGGCTCGCCGTCCAATTCACCGACGGCCAGTCTCCAAGGCCAAGGCCAGTTGTTGTAGTTGAAGAAATAAGCCGCGTCCGCAAACTTGCCGCCAAAGCGATCGGCGACGTTGAGCCGGGCGTCAGCACTGATCAGTTCACGCACCCCATCCCAATCGCGTCGATTAAATCGATCCACATAGAGTTGCATAATTCGTGCCAATTCTGGGTTCGCCGTTCGAGCCGGCTGCGACGGAGCAGGTGACGAAGCCAATTTCGTGCGGCCGCGGTTGAGGGCTGCCTTGACGCCTCCGACAGTGGTATCGACCAGTTCCGCAATCTCTTCAAGCGAGTAATCAAATACATCCTTCAGAAGAACGCATGCGCGCTCCTTCGGAGGCAGTGCGGCGACGAGCTGTTCAAGTGCTTTGCCGATACCCAACGTGGCAGGCTCAGTTGGCGAGACTGCTTCAGGCATCGCTGCAGCCGCCTCGGCTTCGTCCCGGACTCCCTCTCGCCGCAGGAAATCAATGCAGCGATTGTGCGCGATTCGAAACAACCACGGCTTCAAAGGACGGCTCTCGTCGAACCGATCCAGCTTCCGGTACGCCTCGATTAAGGCCTCCTGTACCACGTCTTCGCCGTCCATCACCGAACCCGTCATGCGGGCACAGTAGCGATGCAGGCTCGGCCGAAGCGTGGAGACAGTCTCCAGGAACGCCAAGTAGCGGGCGTCGACAGGGCCTGAGACGGCAACGAACTGATTCGAATCCATCATTATTGAGAAGCCTTTTTCCGTTCCCCTTCTTCTTTCTGGTTGGGGCGCCCCTTACCTGTCTCAATCAAGCTCCGTAAACTGCCGTTTATATAAGAGCCCCATGCGTCTGAGCACATATTGAAACATTCATATTCCGGAACTAAACCCTCGTGTGTGAAACGGAGTTGCGTTTTGCCGTCTTTTTTAGAGACTTCGAAAATAACCTTTGTGCCCTTCCACTCGGTTTTGTCTTCAGTGAAATTGAAATAGTTGTCCAAAACCAGCCAGACGATTTTTTTGCCGGGGGCGAATTCGATTATTTTCATCTTGCAACGATGGACGTCTTCGTAGTGATGCGTGAACTCAGCCCCGAGTTTGTCGGTAGTGCCTTCAACTTCTTTCGACCACCATCCACAAACATTATTGATGGCTTTGAAAACTTCTTCTGGGGTCTGGTCTACCGAAAACGTGGTGGTGAAATCTTGATTTGTCATGATCGTCCCTCTACGCGAACACGTCCGGCTGAGGTTTACCGGTGGTGATCACGTTGCGCAAATTGCCGTTTACGAGCATTCCCCACGCGTTCGAGCAGCTACCATAGCATTCAATTTGGGGTTTTAGGCCCGCGTGTGTAAAACGGACCTCCGTCTTGCCCTTTTTTGCAGAGATATCAAAGACAATCTCCGTGCCGGTCCACTCGCTTTTGTCTTTCAGAAAACTGAGTTGGCTGTCTAACACGCGCCAAACGATCTTCTTGCCAGGAACAAGTTCTGTGATCTTTTGTCTGGAACGGTGCATATCTTTGTAACGGTATGTGAAATCGGCGCCGAGTTTGTCGGTGTCGCCCTCGATTTCTCCCGACCACCATCCACGAACGCTGTTGATGGCTTCAAAAACTTCGTCGGCAGATTGGTCTACCGTAAAAGAAATGTTGTAATTTTGATCTTTCATGAATTGCTCTCCTATTTCTTCGTTCGCTGCATCAGCCTGATCGGCGTGATCAATCCTTGCCGTATTGAGCTTCTAGTGTGGCAAACACCACGCTTCTTTGATCTTGCAAAGGCGTGCAAGCATCTCTTCATACTCTTTGTTAATGGCGTCTCTTTCTGCCACGCCGAGAAACTGGACCATGTATCCGTGTGGGCCGTGAAGTATGACAAACGGGTCCGGGCTGTCGGGCCAGCGCCCATGCTGGCTAAAGTAACGCAGTTGTTCGGGGCTTGGGGTTGCTCCGCCGACGTCTGCATTCGATACGTTCGGGGCATAGTGCATCACGTGAGGAACGTTAGCCGTAGCTACGTTTTCATTTTCATCCGGATTCACGTAAGTCCTGAGGATCGGAGACAACATGTATGAGACACCTGCTCGTTCCGGTGCTTTGTAATGGCCTGTCTTGTAACGCTCCTGGATGATCTTCTTCAGTTCTTCAGGCGGAGTCCCGTTAGCCTGCATCTCTGCGGCATCAAAGAAGACCCGCATCTGCGCCTTGGCGCCGGCTTCATCAAAGGAAATCGGGTAGAGGATGTCGGGCCGATACTCCTTTAAGGGCCAAGTCCCCCTGAACGTGTCGTCACCGGTTCGCGCAACCAGGGCGTGGAATCCATTGGCGCCCTTGCGGGCAACTTCAAAGCCCTTGTCGGGATTTAGAACATACACGGTCGCATTGTCTCTGAGGTGCGGTGGGAGAGCACTGAGCGCCAACTGAATCTCCAAACCTCGCGGCAAAGGCTCGAGTTGATTTGTCCCGTGGGCAGTCTGTTTGTTTTGCGCGCTCGCTATGAGCGAGAACAATAGACCCGCAATTACCGTAATCGTCTGAACCTTTCTCATTTGAGATCCTTTCGTCAAAGCGAAGTGGCATCGCTGCCGTAAGACAACGGCGCCTGACCTGTAGCTGCGAGATTTGTACTTCTGTTCATTACGCCGCATTCGCCGCGCTTTGAGGCACGAAATTCGCGAACTGGCGCTCAAGCGCCTTGGCCGCGCCAATGCGCCAGCCCTCCGCAATCGGTTGGGACGCGGGATCGGGGAAGATGTCCTCGTCGCCTTTCTCTAGCCCAGCGAAGATGCCTCGCGCCGCGGACTCGGTCGAAGCCTTGGGTATGTCGAACCCCCGGTTCATGTCGGTGTCGATTGGACCGAGGAAGACGGCGTGGACCGTCACGCCCTGGCCGGCCAGAAGGGCCCTCAGCGATTGCGTCATGTTGGACGCGGCCGCCTTCGAAATGGAATAGCTGGGTATGACCGGCAAGGGGGCGAGCGCTGCCAAAGACAGATTGTTGACGATGGCCCCTTTGGAGCGCCGCAACAGCGGCAAGAAAGCGCGCGTCATTTTCAACATACCCAGGAAGTTGACCGCTAGGTGCTGCTCGATCACATCGAGATTGTTGAGATCGTCGTAGATCGCGATGCCGGCATTGTTAATGAGGACGTCGAGGGTGCCGACCTCATCGACTCCCCGTTGGATCTGCGCAAGGTCTGTAACATCCAGCGTCAGGGGCGTCACGCGTGGGTCGGTGTTTTGCAGCGCGCCGCTGCGCGTCCCCGCATATACCCTCTTCGCGCCCCGTCGAAGGGCTTCATCGACGAGCGCCTGGCCGATGCCGCGATTGGCTCCGGTGATCAAAACTGTCTTATTTGCGATGTTCATATCTATTCTCCTTTCGATCATTGCAGCTTCTATCTGCTTTCTATTGGCTATTACGGATGGCCCGGCGCGGAGGATACGTCCCACAACAAGGATTCTTGCTTTAGGCCGTTTCGGCTTCCCGAAGGCGCACGTTGACGCTCACGTCCCTGCGGTACCGTTTTGCCCAGCGGCACATACCCATGAGTGGAGCGACGAGTGTCCTTCCGAGTGAATACTAATGGGAAATCTGGTGCCAGCGGACAGATCCGAACCTCGCAAACCGCTTGAGGCATCTAAGATGGCTTTATCAGTTCCCCTTTTTTGCGCTTGCGCCTACTGAAGCGCTAGGGCGGGAGGTTTCGATCGTGGCTATCTCGGAAACGGTTCTTGTCCTCGCAGGTGGCACTGCCGTCCTGTCGATCCTCTTCGGCGTGCGCGTCGCCATACGGGCCCTGGCAGGCGGCGCCGCGGCGCCGCGGCAGGCGGCGGGCGGATCGGGTACGCCCGATGTGGCCGGCGTCATCGCGCTGCCGCCCTTGATCGTTCTCGGCTTCCTGGCAGCGGCAGCGGTGCTTGAGGCGATCGTGCCGCTCCCGGTCCCCGTCACGCATTCGCTCGCCCGCTATGTGGCGGGCGCCACGCTCGCGGCGGGTGGCTTCGTCATAATCGCCATGGGCACTCGGCTCTTTGCGGCCGCCGGCACTAATGTTCCGCCGACCCTGCCGACGACGGCGCTGGTAGTAGATGGCATCTATGGGCGAACCCGGAACCCGCTTTACCTGGGACTGACCCTCGTTTACGTCGGCCTGGGCGTCGCGGCGGGAAGCCTGTGGGCGATCGGGCTGGTGGTGGCCCTGCTGTGGGTGATCAACGTCGGCGTCGTTAAGCGGGAGGAACGCTATCTGGAGCGCAAGTTCGGCGATGCCTACCGCTCCTACAAGGCGCGGGTGCGGCGGTGGATTTGATGGGGCGCGTTCGGGCACGCACGAAATGGAGTTCGAAGCCGACCAAGTATTTACGGCTAACTTAATTCGGCCGCTTTAAGCGAGGTGGCCCAAATGCTTTGAGAGCGTGTCAAACCTGACACCCCCTCAAGGATTTCTCGTCCGTGCAACTCGCGCGCGAGAAGTCTGAAAAGTTCCTCCGAAGATCGGATTGAGATAAGGGTTTGCGAAACGCGGAAGAGGGCTTCGTATCGCTCAGTTGCCGCCGTACCGGCCCTGCTTTGGTGGGTGTCGCTCATCAGTATCCGCGGGTTCGATTTGACAACATTTCACAAATGTCTCAGTCCCGAGGACCGCAAACAACGCCAGTCAGAATTCGGGCTGTCAACAAAATACACCCGCGCGGACACCGACGTCACTCCGCACCAAGCAGTACTCCACGCCCGAACCCTTCCGCAATCCGATTACGGAAAAGTTGCGGACAATAGGGGAGTTGAGCCGGGCGTCCTTCGCCGCCTAGTAAACCTGAAGTGCTGGGCGGCCCGCCAGCATCCCTGGCAGCGTCAGCAGGTCGCCTCGGGCGCTCTAATAAGAGGTTCTCCACCAAATCAGAATTGAAGTGATCGCGGGGACCGCAAATACGAGCAAAGCAACCTGAGCCTCATCCTGGATGGAATAGCCTGCCTTACTGACGCCGACCCACATATTGATGAGCGTGGCAATCAACCAAAGCACGAGAAAACATTTGATGGCCACGCCGACCACAGCCGCTGCTCCGCCAATCCAACGGCCAACGAGCAGGCACACTCCTAGAAGCAGAAAGCCACCGAGAACTATTCTCAGTGTATGCATTTTGGAAATCCTCCCGCCGAACATCCAAAAAGCCGCCGATGGCGATGCGATATCTCTACAACAGTCCTACGGCGGAGCTAGAGATGAAATCACCCACAGCTACATATCGATTTCAACGGCGCCACCCAGCAAGGCGTGGGCCCCGAACTACCGAGGACACGCCCGCCAACGTCCGCCTAAGCCATTCTCCTTGGCGGCTTCGGCGTACTCTTCTGACACCTGCTTTAGGACCGATAACCAGAGATCATGACCCCTATGCATCCCATTAGGATCCTTCTTGCAATGGCAACTTCTGGCAAGGGCTGGACAGCAATCAGATCCAATAGCCTCTGCTTCGCGTGTTCGGGCCACTGCCGATATACCCGCTTGCCCACAATCCCAGACTGTCGGAGAAATCGCCAGCACGCGTCCCTGGGGTTACGGGACACTTCGACCAGTTTCGTGACCAGTACCCGGAGCTCTTTGCCAGAATCTTGCCCACGCGGTTGTGCCCGCTGAGCGTTCCGGTGGATTTTCACCAGTTCCCGGGCTTCTCTTGGCCAGCGGAAGGTGCGGCGATTCCTGGCGGTGTGTTCCTCATTCATCATGCCAGCGCTCTCGGCTCAGACTTTCGAGTGTTCTTCTTTCTTATATATGGCCACGCAGTGAGAAAGTATCGCGTTCGCGAAAAGGAATGTTTGTCAGATTCGCGAATTCATATAGCTTTTGTGAAGCGGAAGGCCGTATAAAAAGTCGAGTGCTGCAGGCGGTCGCTATCGAGACCAACTGTTACAAGAATTACGTGAGGAGCTGATCGTGGGTCGCACGGAAGAACTGGATGATTTGATCACCGCGCTCGGCCGCCTAGTACACGAGGAGCACTCCAATCCCGGACGCGCCGGATGTCCGGGACGGCCGGCCATCGCAATGCTGGCGAAGGAATCACCGGACCACCGTTCTCACTTCCTGCTTGAGCACATTCGGAATTGCGCCCCCTGCCTAGACGAGTTGAGAGAACTGCGGCTGGCTCTCAAACGATCGCAATAATGCGAGATCCTATGTTCAGTTCTGGCCGGACAAGTGTGGCATCGGAACGAAACAATACGCTTTGGTTGTCCGGCGTGCCAGACCGCTGCGAGAGTGTCCGAGGGTCAAATCTGCAATCGAAAGATGCACGGCGCGTACTGTACATTGAATATGCCTCCCGGAGGTCACCGCAGACGGGCTTGAACAACCGGTGACATGGCAGCGCTCGTCAGGTCGTCCGTCACAGCCGCTTGTCATTGCTTGTCACAGTCTGGGGCTCTTGTGACCGACTGCGGCTATCGACTCCGACGGCTTTTTGGCTCCTGCGACATTCTTACAATGGCAAACGTCGATGCAAAAGAAAGAGGAAGCTATGTTCGGCAAGGCACTATCTCGGCGGCAGTTCCTCGAGCAGTCGGTGGTCGGCGGGTTTGTTGCTGGCCTTGGCAGCGTACCAAAGCTGTCAGCCCTTGCTGCTTTCGAGACAGCGTCTGCAGCTGATGGAGTAAAACTGAAAGTTATCGGCTCCGCCGGGGAGGGTCTCGGAGTCAGTATTCTGTACCGCGGCCACACTCTGGCGCAACACAACGACGGGGGGGAGTTTTCGGCTGTTTTCCAGAATGGCGAGCGAAGCCTGGAAGACAGTATTGGCAACTGGAAGGCTACGTCGTGGTCGGGCGATGCAACGCACGTGGCGCTCAGGGGTGCGTGCAAGCTCAACAATTTAAGTGCTACGGTTTTTGTTGAAGTCGACTACGACGTAATCAATTCTCATGTGGTCCGAAAGAGAATCCGGTTCCGCCAAGCCGACATGTTCATGATGTTCTATCAAGTGAGCAATCGCCTGGAAGCGATGGAGCCCCCGTCTAAATTCTGGAGTTTCGACCAGTTGGACTGCCAGGGTGGACCTTTGCGCGAGTATTTTCCCGCCGCTGGATTCCGCACCAGGAACCACGTCTGCGTCGGCCTGTTGACGGATTCCGGCTATCGCAATCAATGGAACCGAGTGGTGCGCCGCGATGGAAAACCTGTAAAGCCGGCTTCGCGGAGAATTCCGGATATCAATCTTTGTTTCGTCGCGCGACCCGAAGACCGCGTCAAAGAGAAGTTTTTTGTTCAGCAGACGTTCGGGGAAGCGTTGCAGCAAATAGATCGCGATATCCCGCTCGACAACATGGCTCCTCCGATCGCTTCGTGGGTCAAACAAGGGGATGCGAGTCTTGAAGAGCGGGATGGTATGGCGATAGTCTCCCTCCGCACCTCGAAGGACGGGTTGACTATCCCTATTTCCGCGAAGAGTGGTGAGGTGTACTCGGTTCGCCTCGTGTATCGCGCGCCGCTGCCGCTCGCAGCTCAGATTTGGGATGTAGACGACCAACTGCGGAAGCTGCAGAACATCACCTTATATGACGATGTTGTTCCCGGATCGGGCCCAACTTGGTCTGAATTCAGTACTACTGTATTTCTGCCGGCACTTAGCGGCTCTGGTAGTGCGCTCTTCTTATCCTTGCCGCAGTCAGAACAAGCGATCGAGCAGGAGGCGCCCGCTGGTGTAACGAAGGTCGAACTGCGGACCGTAGAAGTGCGCCACGAGGTTACTCGTTGCGAACCGTACCACCGGCTTGAGATGGACGGCCAAGTAGAGAAAACTGCGTTTATCTTTCTCGACGATGCAGTGCCAGACACGGTCCGAGGCTATCGGATGAGCAGCCAGATCCACCTGGCGAACGGCTTGGGCTTTGAAGGTGGCGATACGGAGAAGATTCTTTACGCCGACTTGATGATGCTGTGCTGGAATGCGGATGCGGAAGACTTCCGGCCCATACTTGCTCCGAGCATTTGGTATTCGGCGGCGGGAGAAATGTACCTTCGCGACAGTTTCTACGCGCTGAACGGAATCCATAACCGCGAATTAAATGAGGGCGTATTCGATTTGTGGGCCCAGAATCAAGGAACCGACGGAGCAATCAACACCTTAGTCGAGCCCAACAAAGCCAATGTGGAGCGCAAGTCGAATGATTCGACGCCGCTCTGGCTGCTATGGGCGCTCCTGAATCGTCGACGCTTCAACACGAAACTACCCATGGAGAAGGTTCGAAGAGCGGCAGAATATTGCCTCCGGACCTATGACCCTGGCAGCGACGGTATCTGCTGGGCACAGTTCGTCATGGGCCAGCTCGACGTCATCGATTATTCGAAGGGTACGTCAAGCATTTGCGAGAACCAGGGAATGCTTGCGGTGACTCTGCGCGTCATTAAGGAATTGCAGATCCCGGACGTCAGTGCAACGATCTCCGAGGACGAAATCGATAAGGCAGAACAAGCGTATCGCAGTTACTACGATCCGGCGCGCAAGTTTCTGCGGCCGGCGCTCGGTATTACCGACGCCATCGGTTTTGCCGAACTTTTTCCAGAGTATCTCTCTCTGTGGCTGTTTAACCGCAAGATCCTGACTGACGAAATGGTTGTCAGTCATCTTGATCAGATCCCGGTGATGATGCCGCGACCGGATTCTCCTTATCCAGACACCGGTGGGACGGTACGGCCAATTCTGATCGGGCTCAGGGACGGCGGCAAGACCTCGAGTTACTTCACGGAGAATTGGCATCCCATGGTCAGCGACTCCTTCGCGATTCAATACGCGCATCGGGGGATGGATGGTATCTACTACAACGGCGGAAGCTGGATGCGGATTGAAATCTGCGGATACGTAGCCGGAATGCTCCACGGATGGGGCAAGGCCAGGAAGGCAATCGCCAATCGCTTATGGGCGGAAACCCATATCTCGCCGGATTTCCCGACGAGCCACGAGTATTTGGCAACTGACCTAGCTCATCCATTTTTTGGCTATCATCGCGTTTTCGCCTGGAACTCATTTGTTCTTCAAGCACTCGAGCAAGCAGGACTACGAACTCCTGACATGGATCCCGATTACAGGAAGAAGTGATCGGCGCGCGAGCGGAAACTGGACTTCTGTCGACCATTAGAGATGCAAAACACAACGACTTGTCTGCGCACGCAAGTTTTCTTGATCACCGCTATGTGCCTCTGCTCCACATATCCCATAAGGTCGCAGACCCAGCCTAAGGCGGATGAACCAGGGAAAACATTCCTCCCACAGTTCATCGATGTGACATCCGCGTTGGGATTGCATTTTCAGAATCTGGCCTCGCACACTTCGCGAAAGTACTTGCCTGAGACGATGGGCGGGGGTGTGGCCTTGTTTGATTTTGACAATGACGGGCACTTGGATATTTTCGCGGTTAACGGAGCGCCGGTGACCGACCCAACGCCCAAGGGAACGATCCCGCAGAAGACGGGCCCCAAATACTGGAATCGCCTTTACCACCAGAAGCAAGACGGCACCTTTGAAGACGTCACCGAAAAAGCAGGCCTTCAGGGAACCGGTTACGGAATGGGTGTTGCCGTGGGAGATTATGACAATGACGGCTATGAAGACCTGTACGTCACGGCATTTGGCGGAAACAAGCTATACCACAACAATGGAGACGGTACCTTCACCGACGTAACGGAAAAGGCAGGAGTAGGCGGAAGCGGATGGTCCACCAGCGGCGCGTGGGTTGATTTGGATAATGACGGTTTGTTGGACTTAGTGGTTCTTCGATACGTGGAGTGGGATTTTGACGATGTCTGGTGCGGCGAGCGCAAAGAAGGCTTCCGAGCCTACTGTCACCCGGATTATTTCAAACCGATTACGCCGCTCGTTTACCGCAATAACGGCAATGGCACGTTTACCGAGATATCGAAAACAATTGGGATCTCAAAACCGGGCAAAGGGCTGGGAATCGCGTTTGCGGATTACGACGGGGACGGGCGCATCGATATCGTAGTCGCCAACGATTCCATGCCGGAATTTCTTTATCACCACAAGAGTGATGGCACCTTTGAAGATGTCGGGTTGATGTCAGGCGTCGCGGTCGATGCCGAGGGCCATACCTATGCTGGCATGGGAGTGGATTTCGCCGACTACAATAACGACGGCCTCCCCGATCTCGTGATTACTGATCTCGCCAACCAGATGTACGCTCTGTATCGGAATAACGGCGACGGCACGTTTGCATACGAGAGTTATCCTTCGGGCCTGGGCCGCATGACCATGACGCACTCTGGGTGGGGCGTTCGCTTCCTGGACTATGACAATGACGGATGGAAGGATCTCCTGATTGCGCAAGGGCACGATTTGGACACGATTGAACTGAGTTTTCCCAATCTTCGGTATCGGGAGCCCATGTTGCTCGCGCGAAACACCGGCCATGGATTTGTCAACGTCTCGGCAGACGCGGGAATCGTTTTTCGTGAAGCCTGGGTGGGCCGTGGGATGGCAATTGGAGATATCGATAATGATGGCCGTCTGGATGCAGTCGTTACGACCAACG
>Ga0209131_1000479_pt1 | contig 28870 bp, 20 predicted proteins | sample GraSoi_2013_40cm_FD_185826 | JGI IMG/M metagenome (GOLD analysis project Ga0209131, IMG submission 185826) | Grasslands soil microbial communities from the Angelo Coastal Reserve, California, USA - Sample 9_17_2013_40cm (SPAdes) (version 2) | ecosystem: Environmental > Terrestrial > Soil >... | reverse complement strand
GTATCGCCACCCAATCCAATCGCAGCCTGAGGAGTGATGCCCGCTTGGATGGGGGTCAAGTAACGCTCATAGGCAGCGGTGCCTTTATCATCCAGGAACCAGCCCCATTTGCCGTTTTCCTGACGGATGATCGGTTTTCCCATAGGCATCTGAGCGAAGTTCAGCCCGTTTTCCAGGACTTTTTCGCTGTCCAACCGTTCGACGTAACCCCAGTGGGCGACGTTGCTGTTATCGAACCCGGCTTCCCCGGGGTGTTTTCCGTTAACGTCTACGGTGAGCTTCTTGGCATTTTCGAAGAGTGTATCCCAGTTCCACGGTTTATCTACTGTGGCTGGGTCGATTCCGGCATCTTTGAAGTACTGGGGATTATACATGAGGGTTAGGAGCAGATCGCCCATGACCGTGCCGTTCATCACGATTGCCCCATCATCGGCGAATGTCCGGGCCTTCCAGGAGGCCTCAGGCATTAATGCCTTGATCTCAGGTGTAATGTAGGGACGCAAGTCATTGACGTAACCCTTGCGGTACCAGTCGATTGCGCCAGCGTCATACCATTCCATGAGGCATGCGATTCCACTTCCGGCGGCGGCGCCATTTTGAATATATTGTTCACCATCGTCCCAATTGCCCTGAATATATTCAACTTCGATTTTCCCTTTATGTTCCTGATTGAACTTATCCACCATGGCTTTTCGAGCATTTATACTTTCGGCAAACCAGCCGTTGCTCCAGTACTGTACTTTAACGAGGGCTTGAGCAGGTGCGGCAGTGGGTTTAGCCCCACAGCCCACAAGTATCATGATCGCCAAAATCAGGCTGACGATCTCGAACAGATGACGGTTTTTTTTCATCTCAACTTCTCCTTATCTATCTTGGAAGAAAGCTTCAATTCTGAAGGTCACGAAAATATATTAGATCCATTGAAAATCCTTTTTTAGTATTCGATGGGTTCAACTCTCCTTTCACCAAGTAATAAATTTATCGTAATTCGGTTTCTTTCCTTTCATCTATGTATTTAATATATATATATAGCTTAGATAAAATATCTCCATTACAAAGATGAGGGTTCGAGCAGCCCCGCAGTAGATTCTCGAACAATCAATTCACCTTTAATGAAGGCGTGGGATGACTCTTCTCGACCATTGAGTCGCTCGATAAGCTTTTCTGCCGCTACGACCCCGATTTCATGAGGGGGTAATCGGATAGTAGTCAGAGGAGGGGATGCAAGCGCCGCTTCATCGATATCATCAAAACCAACGATCGAAATGGACTGCGGTACCTTGTAGCCACGCAGCTGGGCTTCTTCCAATGCTCCCAGCGCGCTGAGATCGTTGGCACATACTACAGCAGTGGGCGTACCGCGCCGATTGAGCAGTTCGGCCATCGCTTTCCGGCCACCCACGCGGGTGTAGTCACCAGAAATGATGAGATTGTCGTCCACTGGTAATCCAGCCGAATTTAACGCATCAAGGAAACCTGCCATTCTTTTAACACTGCTAGGTGTGCCGGCCGTTCCTTGGATAAAGGCAATCCGCTGGTGACCTAAACCGATCAAGTGTTCAACCGCCGCCATCACGCTCTCACGGTTATTAGCAGCTACCTGGTCCCAGTTGGAGGGTGAGGGTTGCTTCTCGGATGCCGTAAACTCTCCTAGGATGACGACAGATGGGTTGTGTAAGATCAATTGGTTGACCTGTGCCTGGGAGACATGGTACGGATGAAGGATCAAACCGCTGACCCAACCCGACAAAGAACGCAAGAAACGGATTTCCCGGTCCAAGATGCCATCACTGCTGCAGACGATTACGGAATAATCATAAGGATCCGTAACATCCTGGACCGCTCTTGCCAAAGATGACCAATAGGGATTGCTGATATCGGGTACGATTAATGCTAGCAGCGGGATATCCTTCCGGGATAATGCTCTGGCTAATTTATTTTGTCGGTAATTCAGTTTATTGATAGACTCGTAGACACGGTCAGCAAGTTCCGGACTTACATAATGAGTCCCATTGATAACATGGGATACCGTTGCTACAGACACCCCTGCATTTTTGGCAACATCGTGTATCGTGGCTCTCATCATTTAGTCTCTGTGAATAAAAGGAATAAGAATATTCTATTTAACCGCTTATATAAGCGGTTAAATAGAATATAGCATTAATATTTGCTTAAGTCAATAACGAAATTCTGGGGTGTATGTAATGAGGAGCTATTGCTTATTCGATTAAGATCGGGAAGTATCCTGGACCAGCAACCTTCTGAGCAAACGATTGGACGCATGAAGATGCGCGCTCGGACCTTGCAGGATTACAAGATCTGGTCAGGTAGGCAGATCTGATTGATGCTCACAGCAATCGGATTCGACCAATTTTGGCGTTCCCTGAGGAAAAAGCATTCTCTCACCAAATGCTCAAACTCACATACCATCCATGTGACAGAAATTCGGCACCTTTGTTGTTGACTTTATTAAATATTAATGCTATATTCTATTTAACCGTTTATATAAACGGTTAAATAGAATATAATCGACTTTTTCTCTTTCTTGTTCATAGATAAATATTGCAAGGTGCATGCATCATGAAAAAGGCAGTGATACTTGGTGAGCGGCAAGCTGGTCTGATCGAGGTCCCTGACCTCCAGCCCATAAAGGATTGGGTGGTAGTCAAAGTAGAAGCGTCGGCGCTGTGTACGGAATACAAATCTTACCTAGTTGGGCGTGAATTGCAATTAGGAGGCCATGAGGGTGCGGGGGAGGTTGTAGCGGTAGCCCAGCCAGGATTGGTGAAGATAGGCGATCGAGTGGTTATCTTACCCCAATTACCGTGCGGGAAATGTGCTTTATGCGGATCTGGAGATTATGTTTACTGCGAGAATAGTTATGACTTTGAGAAAGTCATTGGAAATAAGAACGGTCTTGGAACTTTCGGCCAATTTGTTCTAAGGCCCGATTGGCTTTTGCCATCAATCCCAGAGAACGTGTCATATGAGCACGCGACCATGGCGATCGATGGTATCGGCGCTTCCTTCGGCGCATTTCAATCCATTGATATTAATGCTTTTGATATTCTATTAGTAACTGGTCTTGGTCCAGTAGGACTAGGGGCGGTAGTGAACGCACGATTCCGAGGAACACGTGTCATTGGGGTAGAACCCGTGCCATGGCGAAGAGAACGTGCGCTTCAAATGGGAGCTGAGGTTGTTTTCGAACCTGGCGAGACAGATTTGGTCGAGAAAATTCGAGAGTTGACTGAAGGCAAAGGGGTAACTTGTTCTCTGGATTGCTCTGGGAAGGTTCAATCACAACGGCTTTGCATCGATGCGACGCGCCGTAGGGGCAGGATCGCTTTTGTGGGTGAGACCAATGACGAACTGGCTATCCGGATGAGCGACGACATGATCCGAAAAGGTTTGACGATTGTAGGTTCCTGGCTATACAATGTGGCGGATTATCCCAAAGTAATGCAAGTTATCGAGAAATCGCCTTTGATCGACCAGCTTATCAGCCACGTAATACCGATGAGCCAAATACAGGATGGGTTTGAATTATTAGCCAGCGGTCAATGTGCAAAAGTTGTGGTTCACCCATGGGAATGATCTGCAAGGAATTGAAATGAGCCGTTTTATCCTTTCATGTACGACAAGTACAACGAGTATTCCTGGAAGAGATAATATATCGGAGTGCTTTATTCACGCGCCCAAAGCCGGGTACAAAGCCTGGGGTGCTCAGAGCCCACTTTTTTGGTGGCCTGGGATGACACGCTGGGTAAATATCGACCTTATTATTCAATGTGCTAGAGAGGTAGGTCTGGAGCGCTGTACGGAAGTGTACGGGGCCGCCATTCCAACTGGTTCGGTTGCCGAAGCCCAAAGCGCGGCTGGTTTCCGAGCCCAGCTTTTTGATGTGGCGATAAAGATGGGAAGTCCGCTGGTGGTCATCACAGGACGACCACGGAGCGATGGCGGCCTTGAGCCCACCATCGCCGGGATTAAAGCGCTGTTGCAGTTGATTGAGAACAAACCGGTCAGACTTGCCCTCGAGCCACACTTCGGTTCACAAATTCAGTTTTTCGAGGATTATGATGCAATCTTTGAACAGATTGAGTCGTCCCAGATAGGCATCACTCTGGACTCTGGGCATTTCCATTCTGCTGGGGTCGATTGGAGGCGTTTGATCCATTGCTATCCCGAGAGGATTTACAACTTTCATGTGAAGGATCATATAGGGGCGCAATCGGTCCCTCTGGGGGCTGGAGAAATCGACCTGCGTGGATATATTGAGGAACTCCACGCTATTGGATATGAAGGCGCTCTTGCAGTAGAACTTGAAGTTGTTGATCCTGAAAACCTGCCGCGCTACTGCGCTGAAGCCTTCGTTTATCTTCGTGACCTGGTAAAAAATGTTACTGGAAAGTTCCCTGATTGAGCGAGCTCAACTGGATCTCACCCCTAATTACTGATCGGTTTGCAAGAATCAACATCAGTGATATTCAATTCATAGTAATAATTGCAGCAAAGTCCAGACAGAGGAGAGTGCAGAATGCCGACCATCGCATCGAATGGAATCAAGATTCATTATGAAGAACAGGGCAATGGCGATCCCCTGATCTTGATTATGGGTCTTGGGGCTCCTGGTAGTCGTTGGAAGGATCATGCTGCTGTTTACCAGAAGCATTTCCGCTGCATTCTGATGGATAATCGGGGTGTAGGTGAATCTGATCGACCGAGTGGTCCCTTTACTACCAAAATGATGGCGGACGACACGGCTGGTTTGATGCAGGCGCTAGGCATCGAAAACGCCAGGATTGCTGGCATCTCCATGGGTAGCGCGATCGCTCAAGAACTGGCGCTCTCTCACCCGGAAAAAGTTCGCAGTCTGGTTCTTGTCAGCTCGTGGTCGCGGTCCGACCGGTACACCCAAACTGTTTTTGAACACTTCAAGAAGATGCGAGAACTTGCCTCGCCTGCTGATTTTACGCAACTCCTTCAGTTGTGGATTGCCTCTGCCCCTTATTACGAAGAGCATTTTGATGAGATGGTGCAAGACCAGATCAAGGCTCAAGAAAACTATATGCCATTGCATGCATTTCAAGCCCAAAGTGATGCTTGCATTATGCATAACACTCTCAATCGGCTTGACAAGATAACAGCTCCGGCCCTTCTTATGGTTGGGGATGCCGATATCTTTACTCCTCTGCGGCTGACAGTCGAAATGCACGAGCGGATGCCCGGTTCCGAGATGGTCGTTTTCAAAGGGTTGGGACATATTCACCACTGGGAGGACCTCAAGCGTTTCAATGATGTAACTACGCAATTTTTGTTAGAGAATTAACCAAGTGAGGATTTAACCATGGATAGACCTAAATTATCGTTGGGAAGTTGGGCGTTCTCTTTCGGACCATTTTCGAATGACCCTTGGCCTTTTTCACGCGTACTCGAGTTCATTGCTGAAGCTGGTTATGATGGTGTGGAAATCAATGGGTTCCGCCCTCATCCTCATCCAGACGACTATGATACGGCCGCGAAATGTAAGGAACTGGTGAACGAGATTGAGAAATATGGCCTGGGTATATCCGGATATGCCCCACCTTTTGGGGATGTACCACCTGCGGAAGTCGATTCGGAAACGTATTTAAGAGCGTTTCTCAAGAGTTTGGTTTTTTGTGAAAACTGTGGAATTGGCACACTGCGTATCGATACAGTCAGCCCACCGAAAGCTCTACCCCCTGATGAATATGAGGCACGCTTCAAATGTCTAACAAAAACATGGCATCTGGCTGCCGAAGAAGCAGCCAAGATGGGTGTACGACTGGTCTGGGAGTTCGAACCTGGTTTTTGGCTAAACAAACCCTCTGAGGTGAAGCGCGTTGTTGAAGCTGTCGACCATGAGAACTTTAAGTTGCTGTTCGACACCAGTCACGCCTATATGTGTGCAGTGATTGGGGCAAGGCAAACAGGCAACAAGGAATTGCTGAGTGGGGGGGTGACAGAATATGGTCGATCCCTCGGTACAATGGTTGGCCACTTCCATTTAATTGATTCTGACGGCTCTCTGCATAACAATGAGACAAGTACCCACGTAGCCTTTGGACAAGGAAACATTGATTTTGCCGGCGTCCTTGCGGTGATGAAGCCAGTAATCAGCAATTTGCCCTGGTGGTGCGTGGACTTTTGCTTCAACCCCCAAACTCCCACCGCAGGTAGGGATGCGGTTCCTTTCGTGCGGCGGTTAATGGAGGAGGTGCTAAGGTGAGTCAGATTAAATTCGGCTGCCAATTCTATACGTGGCAAATGTCTGGAAATCGCTATGTGGGCAAACTGCCTGAAATTTTGAACATCGTGAGACCGGCAGGTTTTGCTGGGATTGAATCGGAACCCTGGATATTGGGATCCTATTATGATGATCCTTTAATGCTGAAAGATCTCCTCGCTCAATTTAACTTGGAACTCGGTGCAATCGCCTTTGTCTGTAATTGGACTAACCCTGATGAGACCGAACAAGAAAGATTAGAAGCTGAAAGAGTATTTAAATATACCAAGTCATTTCCAGGGGCGCACTTGGTGCTCTGCCAGCTTCCGGGAGAAGACCGTTCTAATCTACGCCAACGACAGGAGAACCTGATCTCATGCGTCAACGCAGTCGCTGCTCGAGCAGTTGACCAAGGTCTTAGCTGTTCATGTCATCCTAATTCACCAGATGGATCTGTATTTCGTATCGAGGATGACTATAAAATTTTGTTGGATAAGCTGGACAGTAGCGTGGTAGGTTTCGCTCCCGATACTGGGCATATCGCGAAAGGCGGCATGGATGTGGCTGAGATACTCAAAACGTACAGACCTATGATCAAGCACATTCACTTCAAGGATATCACTGTCTCTGGCGACTGGACAGCCATGGGTGTTGGTACTATCGATTTTCCATGGATCGTGACAATGTTAAGGGATACTGGCTATGCTGGATGGGTCATGATCGAGGAAGAATCGCCTGAGGCTGAAGTAGACCCCAACACAGCCACAACTAAGAATGGAGAATACCTACGACAATCATTGCTTCCGATTGTTTAGAAGTCTTTTCAAACTTTTTCGCACACGAGAGATCAGACATGGAATGGCCATCACGGTTCAAAGATAAAGTTGTTCTTGTAACAGGTGCCAGCCAGGGAATTGGTGAGGCTATTTCACTTCGCTTTGCGAATGAGGGAGCGGACCTGGTGCTTTGCGCCAACGAGGAACAAATCTTCGAAGTGGCAGACAGAGCCAGGAAGTTGGGTTCGCGGGTCCTGGCTCTCAACATGGATGTTTCAGACAAAGCGCAAGTGGCTTCCTTATTCAAACAAATTCAAGATGAGTTCCGCATACTAGATGTCTCGGTCCATAACGCGGGGATAATTAAAATCTCCCGCCTGGCTGAGTTGAGCGAGCAGGATTGGGATGAAGTGATGGACGTCAACTGCAAGGGAGTATTTTTGTGCTGTCAGCACGCTGCGCAATTAATGATCCCTCAACAACGTGGGCGCATCATTAATGCTGCCTCGGGCCAAGCTCGTCAAGCACGCGCCTTCACTCCTCACTATGCCGCAAGTAAGGCCGGCGTGGTTGCGATTACGCAGAGTCTGGCTCTGGAACTCGCTTCTTTTGGCATTAACGTAAACGCTTATTGCCCAGGGGTTATCAGCACAGAAATGTGGAAATATAACGATCAGGAGTGGGGACGTCTGCTTGGTGGATACGGTCCTGGAGACTACTTTAAAGAGGCTGTAGGACGCATCCCACTTGGCCGGCCTGGTAGTCCGGAAGACGTGGCAGGTTTGGTAACCTTTCTTGCGTCAGACGATGCCAGTTATATTACAGGGCAAGCAATCCACGTTAATGGCGGCTCCATCATGGCATCTTAGATCAGAGTAAATACCAAATGAACATCTTTCTGTAGAACCTGATTAATCTTCGATTGGAGGCTGAGTAAGCAATGACGAACACCTTTCGTCCTCTTCAGGATCACCGGGTGAGTTTGCTTCCGGGTCTTTTCAAGAAGCGCTTCGATATCAACCGGCGCTATGTATTTTCACTCCAAACCCATAACCTGCTGCAAAACCATTATATGGAGGCCGGATTATGGGCGCCTATCGGAAAACCGGAGGATGCTCATTGGGGGTGGGAGTCACCAACCTGCCAGATCCGCGGAGAATTTCTGGGGCACTGGTTATCTGCAGCGGCTCATATTTATGCCAGCACTGGAGATCAAGAGATTAAAGTAAAAGCCGATATTATAGTATCAGAGGTGGCGCGTTGCCAGCAAGAGAACGGAGGAGAATGGGCAGGGCCAATCCCAGAGAAATATCTGGAGTGGCTGGCACGCGGAAAAAAGATTTGGGCGCCTCATTGCACCGTTCACAGAAATATGATGGGGCTGTTCGATATGTACGCCTGGGCAGGCAACCAGCAGGCTTTGGATATCTTAGTCAGGTGGGCACGCTGGTTCAGCCGGTGGAGCTCACAATTTACGCGTGAGCAGTTCGATGATATGTTAGACGTTGAAACAGGTGGAATGCTGGAAGTGTGGGCAGACCTCTATAGTATCACCGGAGACAAGGAACATTATAATCTGATCAACCGCTACGACCGCCCGCGTTTGTTTAACCCCTTGCTTGCCGGAAAAGACCCCCTTACGAACATGCATGCCAACACCACTATACCTGAAATCCTCGGGGCAGCGCGTGCCTGGGAAGTGACTGGAGAAAATCGCTGGCGGGATATCGTTGAGGCTTACTGGCGCTGCGCAGTCGTCGATCGGGGATATTACTGTACAGGCGGACAGACCAACGGTGAATTCTGGACATCGCCTCAACAGTTATCCACCCGTTTGGGAGATAAAACCCAGGAACACTGCACCGTCTACCACATGATGCGGTTGGCAGATTACCTGCTGCGTTGGACCGGCGATGCTTTGTACGATGATTATTGGGAGAGGAATCTTTATAACGGGAGCCTGGCCCAGCAGCACCCGGAAAGCGGGATGGTTACGTACTTTTTGCCCTTGCGCTCCGGCTCAGTCAAGAAGTGGGGAACACCCACTGATGATTTTTGGTGCTGCCAGGGTACGTTAATCCAGGGACATACAGTCTATCCGAACCATATTTTTTATGAGGATGGGAATGACCTGGTCCTTTCACAATATATTCCCTGCCAGCTTGACTGGAACAAAAATGGGAAGAGCGTAACTCTCGTGCTTTCGGAGGACACTCATCCAGAAGCCCATCGTAGACCTGGCAGCCGGTCGTATGAACTGAAGATCAACTGTTCTGAACCACAGGAGTTTGCTCTCAAATTCCGCCTGCCCTGGTGGATGAGTGCAAGCCCAGAAGTTATTGTCAATGGTGAAAAACAATTAGTTATAGGGAATCCATCTACCTATGCTCTGATCCACAAAGTCTGGCAAAACGATACTATCCACATCACGCTACCACAAAGCGTTACTATCAGCCCTCTGCCTGATCTACCCGATACAGTCGCCTTTATGGAAGGACCGGTAGTGCTAGCAGCAGTTCTGGGTGATGGATCAATAAGGACAAGTGCTGAAACGCTTACTGAGCAGACGCTCTATGGTAAAAAAGAAGATCCAACATCGCTCCTTATCCCCGATAACGAGCGAGAGTTTACCAGATGGCGGAGCGGATATCGCACCCATGGACAGGCGCAAAACATGCGGTTCATCTCTTTGTATGAAATTCAGGATGAACGTTATGCGGTTTATTTTCCGATCTACGAGTGAAATAGTTTTGGACTCTTCTCAATTATCTGCCAGCTGCGTCTAAATGGATAAACTATTGCAAATGCCACTTCCAACACATCGCTTCTCCCGTCCATTAACCATTGGGATTCTCACCTCATGGCTCAACGGACCTACGGAAATCAACCTCTGGCATGGCGTTGCTGATCGGGCGCTGGAGCGGAATGTAAATCTGATCTGTTTTTCCGGGGGAATCCCTCACTGGCATCAGCAATACGAAGCTCAAAAGAATATACTATTCAATTTCGCAGGACAACATAACATAGATGGTCTATTAATTTGGGCGAATATTCTTAGCCATACCCTTGATCGCAGCAGCTTGGAGGACTTCTGTTTACGCTATGCGCCTCTTCCCGTCATCAGTATGGGAATGATTCTTCCCTCCATCCCCAGTATTCAGATCGATATGCGGGAAGGGATGCGTAAATTACTTTCCCACTTGATCGAAGATCATGGCAGGCGAAAGATTGCGTTTATTCGTGGGTTGGAAATTAGTCAGGATGCTGAAGAGAGATATCAGACTTACCTTGAGACTCTCAAACAATACAACCTTTCAGTCGATCCAGGTCTGATCATTTCGGGAGATTTCCAAAGGGATTCGGGGACAGCGGCTATCAAACAACTGATAGCCACTCACCGGATCGGCTTTGACGCTCTTGTTTCAGCCAATGATAATATGGCGATTGGCGCCATGCAGGCTTTACAGGTACAGGGAATCCATGTTCCGGACGATGTAGTTGTGGCAGGTTTCGATGATATCGAGGAAACGAAAGCAATCACTCCATCGCTTACTACCGTGCGAGCGCCCTGGCATTTACTAGGTAGTAAAAGCGTCGATCTATTGCTATCGAAACTAGCAAATGATCCGTTACCTGACCAGATTCTCCTGGAGACCGAGTTGGTTTGCCGCCAGTCTTGCGGATGCCAACATCTTGCTATTGAACACGAGGTAGCTTCCAACAACTATTCCAGGTTTCCTCCAGAAATCAAAGGGCCTACTGAAGTTTTGCCCCACTCCGCGCAAGTCAGTTTGCTCCGGGATATCGACAGAATTCTTGCCATATTGGCGCCTACTCATGAATTGGACCTAGGGTGGTCAAATAAGTTTCTTGACAGCTTCATCGCCGATGTAAGATCGATCGATGGCGTACCCAGTATCTTTATCCAAACGTTGGTAGAGATTCTATCTGAGATTCGTTCAGGCACAGACATCGTCGAATGGCAGGAAGTGCTCAACGTCATTCGATCGAAGGTTAATCTCTTGTTTCAATCCAAAGATGAGATTATCAAAGCCCATCATCTTTTGGAGAATGGTTATACAGTTATCGGGGAGATGGCACACCGCCAACAACTCTATCAGCGCCTGGAGGCAGTAGATCAAACGAGTCGATTGAACCGGATCGTACAGACGATGTCGACTACCTATGAAACTGAAGCCCTGATGAAGCTGCTTACCCTTGAATTGCCGGGATTGGGTATTCAAAGCTGTTTTGTTTCTCTGTATGATGAGAAGCGAGATAACCCTGCGTGGTCACGGTTGATTCTTGCATTTGTCGGGAAAGAACGTCTCTCACTGGATCAGAGTGGGATTCGATTTCCTACGAGCCAGTTGGTGCCTCCCGGCATGCTGCCTGAAGAGCGCCGCTTTGCCTTTGATGTTGAAGCCTTATACTTTCAAGAAGAACAGATCGGTTTTGTTATGTTTGAGATCGGTCCACGTGATGGGGATGTGTACACAACACTTCGAGGACATCTCAGCAGCGCGTTGAAAAGCGCCGAGCTTGTTCAAATCGCTCTTGAAGCTGAGGCGAAAGCAATCAGAAGTGACCAACTGAAAACACATCTGTTGGCGAATGTCAGCCATGAACTGCGAGCACCGCTCAATATTATTTTAGGTCTCAGTCACACTGCATTATCCTCGCCTAATCCGTATGGGATTGAACTTCCATTGGAGCTCAGAAAAGACCTGGGTTATGTTTACGACAGTGGAGAACACCTGATTCGTCTCATTAACGATCTGCTAGATATGTCACGCGCAGAGATTGGGGAATTAGACCTTTGCAGCGAACCGGTCGCCCTGCGTCCTCTTATGAAAGGAGTATTTGAGACTTTCGAAGAGACCTCGATCAGCAAACAGAAAAAAGTTGATCTATTGCTTGAACTTCCTGATCATCTTCCCATTCTCCATGCCGATCCGGTTCGATTGCGTCAGGTATTCATGAACTTGCTTAGCAATGCTCTTAAATTCACCCAACATGGATCGATCATCTTTGGGGCTGAAGTTCAACTTCCACATATTCATTTCTGGGTATCTGATACTGGCGTAGGAATTTCACCCGAACTTCAGGAACGGATTTTTGAGCCCTTTGTAAAAGCTGAAGCGCTGGAGTATCGCAGAGAAGGAATCGGATTAGGTCTCAGTATCACTCGACGGTTGGTCGCTCTTCATGGTGGCTCAATCACGTTGGACAGCATTCCTGACCAAGGATCGACTTTCCATGTTTATATTCCCTTACCTGGTTTGAACAATGCAACAGCTGAGAATGCCAACGTGCAAAGTGATAAGCCAGTCTTATTATGGCTTTCTAGAAATAAAATACCAATCCCAGCTGTTTATACGATTTGTCAGAAGAATGCCTTTGAATTGCATTGGCTGGGCACGCTGGATGATTTTGATTTAATTATCCGGCAAGGCAAGCCAGTTGCTTTAGCCTGGGATTTGGAAAATGCCCGACCCGGTGATTGGTCCATTGTTCAAAAATTACGCAGTTATTCGCAGTATTGCCAACTGCCTCTGCTTCTTTTTCAAGAGAACATTGTTGGAAAGCTTTCTGGAGAGAGCCGGTTCACCAATGTTCTCCTAAAACCGGCTGGAAAACAGGTGCTCCAGCATGTGTTGAACTTGCTCCCGCAAGCTGCCCCACGAGGTGAAATTTGGATCATCGATGATGATCTTCAAGCTCTAAAGTATTATCAAGAGATGCTCAGCGATTCACTCTCCGAATATCACATACGGACAATTCATGGTGGAAGAGAGGCAGTGAGATTGCTTGAAGAAAACACCCCTGATCTGGTCTTATTGGATCTGATGATGCCTGACATAGACGGGTTCCAGGTTCTTGAGCAACTCCGCAGTAATGTAAGGACGGCATTGATACCGATAATTATCATTACCGGAAAAATACTTTCCTATGAAGATGTGAGGCGCCTCGACGCTCCCAAAGTTGTCCTGCAGACTAAAGGAATCTTATCCGATCTGGAAAGTGCGACAGAAATACAGCGTGTGTTGACAGCCAGCAGCACACTCCCCCAGCCTACGGGTATGCTTGTCAAACAAGCCTCGGTTTACATTCAGCAGAATTACACTCGATCATTCTCCTTGGTAGAACTGTCTGAAACCATTGGAGTGAGCAAGAGCTACCTGAGTCGTATCTTCAAAATGGATACAGGGATATCGCTTTGGGATTACTTGAACCGTTTCCGTATTCAAAAAGCAAAAGAACTCCTTCTCCTTACCGATGAGAGTATCACTGTAATTGCAGCCGATGTTGGCTACGAAGATATAAGTTATTTCTCGCGGGTTTTCCGCGAGACCGCTGGGTGTTCACCACGAGCTTTTCGACAGCAGTCTCAAACGTCCGCGGCCGCTTGAATCCTTCCGACAACAAAATCCCGATTCATCATAATTCTCTCCAAGACTTGCAATTCATTTTGCGTTACTCTGTAGTAGCAAATCTATCTCATGTGCAACAGCACATTCAATTCCAAATGTCGGAGGTCGAAATTGCAGCCGCTTTCAGAAGGAGAATCAAATGTCCATCACTTACCGGCTTAATCGCCTCCTCGGCGTGGATGGTAACTGCTTCGATGTCGCTATTGATCATGGCTTCTTCAACGAGGTCAGTTTCCTCCCGGGTATCGAAGACATGCCAAGTGTAGTCTCGCTCCTGGCACAGGCTAGGCCGGATGCCATTCAACTTGCGCCCGGCAATGCCCGTCACCTGCAAAGCATACCAGGTAGTGACAAGCCTGCCCTCGTTCTTCGGTGTGATATCGCCAATGTCTACGGAAAGCAGTTGCCGCGTATGTTATACAGTCAGCTCATTGAGGACCCTGTAGAGCAGGCAATACGTGCTGACGCTGCTTGTGTTGTGGCCAATCTCTTTCTCATTCCCGATCAACCTGAGATCCATCATCAGTGTGTAAACAACATCACAAGACTCAAGGCCGAATGTGAACGCTTTTCCATGCCATTGATGGTAGAGCCTCTTGTGATGCGTGCCAATGTCGAGGCGGGTGGCTATATGGTTGATGGCGACCTAAGCAAGATTGTCCCGCTTGTGCGACAAGGAGTGGAGCTGGGAGCGGACGTGATTAAAGCCGACCCATGCGACGACATTTCCGAATATCATCAGGTAGTGAAAGTAGCCGGCGGTGTGCCAGTCCTGGTACGCGGTGGTGGGCGTGTTTCAGATGAAATCATCGTCGAGCGTACATATGTCCTCATGCAACAAGGCGCACGTGGGATTGTCTACGGGCGTAATGTAATTCAACATCCATCGCCAGGACGCGTCACTCGTGCCCTGATGGCGATTGTTCACGAAGAGGCCACACCGCAACAAGCGTTGCAAGTGTTGAGAGCTAATGAGTAAGCGCATCATTAACTTCGGCGTCATCGGTTGCGGCCTGATGGGGCGCGAGTTCGCTAGTGCCTCAGCGCGCTGGTGCCATTTGCTTGACCTTGACTTCGAGCCTCGCATTGTTGCTGCCTGTGACACCAATTCTGCTATGTTGGTCTGGTTCACACAGAGTATTCCCGGTTTGCGCGCCTATGACGATTATCGTCAAATGCTTGAGTCGCCCGATATCGAGGCGATCTACTGTGCTGTGCCGCATCACCTTCACGCACAGGTCTATACTGACATTCTCAAGGCTGGCAAGCACTTGCTCGGCGAAAAACCCTTCGGCATTGACCTGGTCGCCAATACGGCCATTCTGAAACAATTACGTGATAAACCTGATCTGCTGGTGCGCTGTTCGTCGGAGTTTCCCTTCTTTCCGGGCTCGCAGCGCCTCATCCAATGGATTCGAGAGGCGCGCTTTGGGCGAATCATTGAGGTGGAAGCCGGCTTCTGGCATAGCAGTGACCTGGACCCGAATAAACCCATTAACTGGAAACGACAAGTGGCCTTCAATGGCGAATACGGCTGCCTCGGCGATTTGGGAATGCACGTTGTCCATGTACCGCAGCGGGCCGGATGGAACGTGACCCGCGTGCGCAGTTTGCTCTCAAAAGTTATCACCCAGCGCCCCGATAGTTCCGGCGCGCTCGTGCCGTGCGAGACTTGGGATAACGCGATCCTGGCTTGCGATGCTGTTGCGACCGACGGCCAGGTTTTTCCGATGGTGCTATCTACCAAACGCATAGCACCGGGGCACAGCAACACGTGGTTCATCAATGTCTACGGAACAAAGTTCTCGGCCCGTTTTAGCACCCAACAACCCAAACAATTGGCCTGGCTGCCGTACACACCGGGCAGCGAACAAGCCTGGCATGTGCTGGAGATGCCGTATCAATCCGCTTACAAAGCTATCACTGGAGCTGTGTTTGAGTTCGGATTCTCAGATGCGATCTTGCAAATGTGGGCGGCTTTTTGTGATGAGCTGACGCACGGCTCACAAATGGGCCAGCCGTTCTATTGTGCCACCCCCGAAGAAGCGGCCGCCTCCCATCGATTGTTCACCGCTGCGTTGGAGTCTCAGCGCAGTGGACAGACGGTCAGCCTGTGAGAGTAGCCCGGAGTTCTTAGACCGAATAGTCATCACTATCGAAGATCATGATGCGCGAAATCCTTGTCCTTCATCACACGCATACGGATATCGGCTATACACACGATCAACCCATCGTCTGGGAACTGAACCGCCAGTTCATCGATGATATGCTGGACGAGATTGACCGCACGCAAGACTGGGATGCCATTTCGCAGCCAATCTGGACCTGCGAGGTCACCGAGACACTACGGCATTGGCTGCGCACCACCGGGCCCGCCCAAATTGATCGCTTCAAAAGTGCTGTTGGCGCAGGACGTATGAGCGCTGGTGCCATGCCGTATAACTTCACACCTATGGTTGGCGTGTCAGAATTTATCCGCTCCTTGGCACCGCTGCCTGAGCTGCGCCGCACTCTCGGACTCAAGTTTAATGTCGCGATCAATCACGACATCAATGGACTACCCTGGACTATGATCCCGCTACTGCTCGACGCAGGCGTGGAGATGGTCATCATGGGCATCAATGTGCACTTCGGTGGCTTCCCTCTGCAGCGCCCGCTTTTCTTCAAGTGGATTGGACCAGATGGACGCGGCATCATTGCGCTCAATGGCGAACACTATGGCATGTTTCAGCGCTATGCCCATGTGGATCAGAACTCGCTGGAGGTGATGTCCGAAGGCATTGATCACTATGCGCAAAAGCTGGCGCAACAGAATTATCCGCACGACTTCGCCTATTTATCGCTCACTCATTACTCATTTTGGGATAACAACCCGCCTTATCCGGTTGCGTATGAACTCATTCGGCGCTGGAATGCCGAAGGACGAACGCCGCACATTCGCTTCATAACACCCGATGAGCTTCTGGAAAAAGCCAAAGCAATGATGCTACCTGAATACGCCGGTGACTGGACAGATTATTGGAATTTCGGTGCCGGAAGCAGCGCACATGAAGTACGCCTGGCACATAAGGCGCGCAGCGCGCTACTCGCTGCTGAAGTTGTCTCTCTCCAGCGGGCCCTTACACGAGATAACGCTATACCGCAAGTCATGCGCCAGGCCTATGAGTCGCTTACACTGTGGGACGAGCATACTTGGGGCAACTACGCATCTGTAGACGACCCCGACCGGGACTCAGTTGTCGCTGGCTGGCATCACAAGGCGCACTTAGTGTATCGCGCACATGCGCTGGCTCGCTATGTGCTCGCCGAGCAACTCGAAACGCTGGCGGGCAACTCGCGCCATGCGCAACAGGTCGAGGGCGTGCTCATTTATAATCCGACGCCATTTGATCGCAGCGACTATGTACGTCTGCCGCGCGATCTCGTCGAGCGCCGCTACGACCACATGTCAAGCACTGCCCACCGTTTCTTGGAAGCCAGTTCGTCTGAGAAAACTCCGGATCTGGCCGGGAGCGAAGCCACGTCGCAGACGGCGTTGTTTGGTCCGGTTGACGTGCCTGCCTATGGCTATCTCAGGCTACCTCTGGCTGCGTTGGCACGACGCGAAGCGGACGGGCTGAAGGCTGAGGAAGGACAGATCGAATCGCCCACTCACCGAATCGGTTTCCATCCGGAAACGGGCGCGATCCATTCGCTGTTCGACCTCCGCAGCGGACGCGAATTTGCAGATCGGGCCAGCGCATGGCCCATGCTGAGCCTGATTCACGAAACTGTGGACGGACCAATGGATACACTCAGTCGGGGCCGTGAGTCGTTGCTGGACCTTAACCCTGGGAATTTTCAAGACACATCCTTTGTTGCGAACTGGGATGCACAGCGCACGCTTGAACAAACCATCTCATTGCACACGCGGCGCGAACCGCATCGCGTGGGTCTCGAAGTGTGTGCCTCGCTACCGGGCGCATCAGAGATTATCAAGAGCATCTGGCTGTACGCTCACACGGACGTGGTCACTATTGATATTGCGTTGCGCAAAGCCAATGTTTGGACGCCCGACGCGATCTATCTCGCGTTGCCGCTTGACTTGCCCGATTGGGACGCGGTCTTCGATACAATGGGCGCCCCGACTCTGCTCGATATCGAGCAAATTCCGGGCTGTTGCCGTGACTGGGTGACCGTTAGCGGCTACGTTGACGTGCACGACACCAAGAGTGGCGTGACACTAGCTTGCCCAGACATGCCATTGGCTATGGTCGGGAGTTTTGCATTTGGGCAGCGCCAACTTTCAATAGACCGTAGCCATAAGCCTTTGTTGCTGGCCTGGCTGCTCAACAATTATTGGACTACCAACTTTCGTGTGTCTCAGCCTGGTTTCCTGCGCTTCCATTATGAACTCGCCACGCACAGCGGCTTCAATGCTGTCAATGCTGCGCGAGTTGCGGCCTTCGCGCGCGGCCCTCTGATTGCGTATCCTGAGGTTGTAGTCGGCCATCCCGAGACTGGGATGCTCATCGATGTTGATGGCGACGGCATCGTGATTGCGGCTGCGGAACGCCTGGAAGATGGCGCGCGAATATGGTTGCAGAATCTGACTGATTCGCCGCGTAACACTACTGTACATCTGGGCCAATGGAAACTTCGGTCCGCAGCGCTGTGTGACACATTTGGCCGCGAAGGCGCAGCACTCATAGTGAAGAACGAAGGTGTCACGCTCACCGTGCCTGCTCGTGGCGTGACTGGTTTGCGTTTGACCTAATAGACAAAGTAAGTTTCGGGTGATGAGAGCTAAAACTTCAGACGGCTAGTCAATCGTCGTGCCGATGATTGTGTGAATTATTGTAATGATGGTTTCAAGGAAAGGTAGTGAGGGTGAATTTGGTTTCAGTCAGGACTTTCAGAAAATTGGAAATCGTTCATTGCAAGTTGTGAATGATGATAATTACGCCTACCCAAATGCTTCGAACAATAAAATCCAGATATAAGATAATTCTTTGCAAGACCTGTTGGTTGACTTATGCTACTCTATACTGGCAGATGATAAGAAACAATCATTAGATCGATTGATATTGAGGAAAAAGTCAAATGGATCAAACAAAGGTAATTTTGGATCGTGATTATCAGATCGCCCCAGTTGACCCAAGGCTGTTTGGCGGCTTTCTCGAACATATCGGGCGGGCGGTGTATGAAGGGGTCTATGACCCGCAGTCGAAACAGGCCGATGAGAAAGGTTTTCGTAAGGATGTGTTGGAGAGTTTGAAACAACTGCTCTTCACCGCCATGCGTTATCCTGGTGGAAATTTCGCCTCCGGCTATCACTGGTTGGATGGCATTGGTCCGCGGTCCTCGCGTCCAACGATTCGAGACTTGGCATCTCAAAGCATTGAACCAAATCAGTTTGGGACGGATGAATTCATCCAATTATCCAGACTCATGAATTGGACTCCGATGATGGCAGTCAACCTGGGCACGGGGACTCCGGAAGAAGCTCGCAATTGGGTGGAATATTGCAACAGTCCAGTGGGGACAAAATATGCCGACCTCCGTGGTGAAAATGGAGCGAGCGATCCACATGATGTCAAGTTGTGGTGTCTCGGGAATGAGATGGACGGTCACTGGCAACAGGGACATGTGCCCGCGGACCAATATGCAATCCGGGCTCAACAAGCCGCAAAACTGATGAAGGATGTTGATCCTTCCATTGAATTGGTTGTCTGTGGGTCAGCCGAAATTGGACTTCCAACCTATATGGAATGGGATCGTACTATATTGGAATATATCGGCGATTATGCTGATTTTGTGAGTCTGCATCGTTATGTTGGTAAATGGAACAGTGACACCGCCGATTATCTGGCAGCAACGAATTCCATCGATCAACAAATCGAGGCTATGGATGGACTTTGTCGTTATGTCCAAGCTAGAACACGCAGCAAGAAACGATATTACCTGGCTTTTGATGAATGGAATGTTTGGTACCGAACTCAAAATGCTGAGAGTGTCAACGGCCACGGAAAATTTGCCCAACACTTAGTCGAGGAGGAATATAACTTGGAAGATGCATTAGTTGTGGCAGGATTTCTCAACAGTTTCATCCGTCATGCAGATGTCGTAAAGATCGCCAATCTTGCCCAAATCGTGAATGTCATCGCACCCATCCTGACTCGAGGCGAACAAATCTTGCTCCAGTCGATTTATTATCCCCTTCTTATCTATGCACAACGTCGAGATGGCATCGCTTTGCAGCCAATTGTTAAGGGTCCCGGCTACGAGAGTCCAAGTTACGGTTTCGTACATACCATCGATACCAGTGCCATCCTTGGAAACGGTCTCCTGCATACTTTCCTGGTTAACCGCAGTACTGATGAATCTACAACCATTCAAATTGCTGCCGCAGGTATTCATATAAAGTCTATCGAATCATCCGAGCTGATAACTGGACCATCCGCAGCCGCCAGCAATACTTTCGATAAGCCAAATACGATTTGCAACCAGAAGCTTAGTAAGATCAAATTGGATGATGGAAAGGCAGTCATTCAAATGCCTCCACTTTCCATTGCTGCAATTTCTTTTCATATAAACGATAAACCTTAATATCTCGATAATTCACGCCAGAGAAATAGAGAATGAGACATGAAAGTTGGACGCGAGTTTCAAATCTCATTTTTGATCATCGTAAGAACATGTAAGACGCAGGATACAAACCGCCGTTCTCTCAGGGAATCCTAGCGTCCATAAACGCTTGAATTCTTCTGACAACAGAATCCGGATTTATCATAACTATCTCCAAGAATTCCATGGCATTCTATGATATTGTGAAATAAGCAGGCCGCGATCAAATTTATGAGCAAAGAACGGATTTAGACTTAATTGAAAACTCAAGCTCCCGCCATAGTATTGATTGAGCAGGATGAGGTAACACTCGAACTCTATCAGCGAGAATTAAGTAAATCCTTCACGGTCTTCCCATTTACAGAATTGAGTGGCGTTCTTGAAGCTATGGCTGACCAAGACATCCAAGCTGTTGTCATCGAACCGGAAATACAGTCCAGGCAAGGATGGGAACTGATCCATTCAATCCATGTTGCTTTTCCTGATCGGTTGATTCCGGTAATTGTCTGCAGTACGCGCGACACCAGCAGTATTGCTCATGCTCGGGAAGTTACAAAGCATTTGACCAAGCCAGTCCTTCCAAAGGCACTGAGGGAAAAGACGCTCGAAATTTTAGAAAGAAAGGATGAAAGACGGAAATCCTCATGAATGATTCGCCGGTCTTGCGCAACTCAAGGCCCGTAACCGAGCGCTATGATACGCACGTGGTTAACTCGTGGGTCGAGGAGAATCGTTTCCTCTCGCTGCTACCGGACTATCCGGAACTACCATTCTTTGGGCAGGCGCGCGAAATCCTCCCGGATCCATTTTGGACTGACCACGCCGCTGTCGTAGCCTGCTATTGGCGGGCGTGGGAACTGGCTTTCAGTAACTTGAAACAACCCACTTTGGAAAACGATTTTGTGGCCAATTATTGCGACACTGCATTCAACGGCAACCTGTTCATGTGGGATTCAGCTTTCATCACCTGCTTCGGAGTATATGGGCGGCGGGCATTCAATTTTCAGAATACACTGGACAATTTCTATCGAAAACAACATCTTGATGGATTTATCTGCCGTGAAATAACAGAAACCGACGGGCAGGATTGTTTCCCCCGTTTCGATCCTTCCAGCACTGGACCCAATATACTGGCTTGGGCTGAATGGAACTACTTCAAAAAATCCGGGGACCGGAAACGTCTGGAAATGATATTTGCGCCACTCGTGGCGTATCACTACTGGCTGCGCAAATATCAAACCTGGCAGGATGGTTCCTATTGGTCGACAGGCTGGGGTCAAGGGATGGATAATCTGCCTCGCGTCAGGGGAGACCAACACATCAATTGGGATAACGGACACCTGACTTGGGTGGATGCGACCTTCCACGCAATTTTATCGGCGAGGACCTTACTGCAGATTGCGATTTTACTGGGCAGGGATGCTGAAGTTCAAGATCTTGGCGAAGAGCTTGAACGGTTGAATAACTATTCCAATCAACACCTTTGGAATGAAGAGACAAAATTCTATTTTGACCGCCTGGCTGACGGTGATTTATCTTCGGTAAAACATATTGGCGCTTACTGGGCGTTACTCGCCGGATGCGTCCCCGCGGACCGGATTTCTAGCTTCGTGGCCCATCTGGAAAATCCTTCCGAATTCAAACGGGCGCACCGCATCCCGGCTCTCTCGGCCGACAACCCAAACTACATTAGTACCGGGGATTATTGGTGCGGAGGGATTTGGGCTCCCACAAATTACATGGTCTTGAAAGGCCTAGATGCCAATGGACAGGATGAGCTTGCATATGAGATCGCCAAAAACCACGTGGATAATGTTGTAAAGGTCTTCGAATCAGAAGACACCCGCTGGGAGGGCGCAGAGCAGTTCCGCGAGTATTTCCATCTCGTTGATCTCCAATTCGATGACAAGCATACGCTTTGGGAGAACTACGCGCCGGATGTGATCAGGCCTGGCAGTCATTCCAAGCCGGGTTATGTCGGCTGGACTGGCGTGCCGCCGATCGCGGTCTTGTTTGAAGATGTGTTTGGGCTTTCGCAGGATGCCATCTCAAACCAACTCACCTGGCGCGTCCGGCTTACTGACGAACATGGCGTGCGCCGATATCCGTTCAGCTCAACAGGTATGGTGTATCTGAAATGTAACTCACGAACCTCTCGGCTTGATCGGCCGTCCATCGAAATCCATTCGAATATTCCACTCACCTTGGATGTGATCTGGGAAGGAGGTACCTACACTCTGAATGTAGAGAAGGAACTGTAATTTGCCCTGCTTAACTGGAAAAGAGGAAAATCGCCGCAGATGAGATTCCTATTTCCAACTAGTTTGTTTTTTTGCTATCTCTCGATCCTGTCAACCATACGAAAGGAATGAGGACAAGATGAATAAAAGAAGAATTTCCGTAACCATTGCCCTATTTGTGGTCACCTCCATCATCATAAGTGCCTGTGGAGGAACCCCGGCAACAACTGCTCCGGCCGCGACCTCCGCGCCTGCGAAACCGACTTCTGCACCGGCAGAGCCAACTTCCACGCCAGTTCAACCGGTTACTTTAACCATAACCATCTGGCACAATTGGGGACCCGATGATGCAAAGGGCGCTCCACTCCAGTCGATTTTCAAGGATTTCATGGCTGCCAATCCCAACATCACCATCAAGGATGAGGTCTACGTGGATGCCGATATCCCCTTGAAAGTGGAGACTGCGTCTGCCGCAAAACAGGAACCTGACCTGGTCTTCGTTCAGCGGGTGGGTTCTCCTCAGACTTGGACAGAGGCTGGTATTGCTATCCCAGTAAATGATCTGATCAAAGAATGGGGACTGGATGGCCAGTTCAAAGAAGCTGCCTTGAAGGAATACACTCTGCCAGATGGGAAAATTCAGGCATTCCCTCTGGAGGGATATACCTGGCCGATCTGGTACAACACAAGTGTCTTTGAAAAAGCGGGTGTTCCAATCCCTACAACAACTGACGAACTGATTGCTGACGCTAAGGCAATTCGCGCAGCCGGTGATCAGCCGATCATCGCCAGCGGTTCCGATGGGATGGGCCTGTACCTATTCACCCTTGTCCTGCAAAGCTTGTTGCCCGATGAAGAAGCCAAAAAATGCTTAGGAGATGGGGAATGGACACTTCCTAGTTGCGTCAGTGCCGTTGAGCTTTTTGTCCAATTGCGCGACGCGGGAGTATTTGTCAATAATGTACAAGGGCTTGATTTCGCCACCGCCAATACGAATTATTTCGCGGGCAATGTGGCGATGAGCCATTTTGGTGCCTGGAGTTTCGCTGATCCTCCAAAGGATCTGCTGCCTAAGATTCAACTTGGTGGCTTCCCGCTCCCAGCTGGATCTCCGCACCGAGCCCCGGTGATTTATTCGTCGTTCAGTGCCAAAGGAATATGGATCACCCCCAATGGAGGTGCCAAAATGGATGCAGTAAAGAAATTCATTCAATTCCTCTACAAGCCTGAGAATCTGGCCCGGTTTGTAGAACAGGCAGGTATGACTCCTCCATTGAAGGATGTTCCAATAGATGCGAGTAAACTTAATCCTCTCTTCGTTCAGTCGCTCACTATGCCAGTGGAAGTCGCAATGACTCCAGATGATTTTTATCCACCCAAAGTCCAAGCCGAACTCGGTACGGGTAAATTATCCCAGCTAGCTTTCACTCCTGGCACAACAGCCAAGCAGATCCTAGACGCCTTGACTGCCCTCTACGAGGCAAACAAGTAACTTCTGTTCCACTCCTTACCAGGATTGGGACATGACGATATATTCGTCATGTCCCAATCCCTTTGAGGCACGCGATGGCCGCAGCCAATCAGGCAATGCCCGCAGACCATGAGGTCTATTCGAACGTCGTATATCACCGGCGGATCGTCCACAGACGGCAGATCACTTTCTTCTGGCTGGTATTTCCGGCTTTACTCTGGTTCCTAGCGTTCATGCTTTGGCCGTTGTTGAACATGTTTTATATTAGTACCACCCATTGGGATGGGTTGGCGCTCCCACAGGTCAGTAACTTCCCAGATAACTTTATCAGACTTTATCATGATCCGAACATCCCCATTGCACTCCGAAATACTGGAATTCATCTTCTGTTCGGAATCCTGGGAGTTCTACCATTCGCGTTTATGCTCGGTTTCTTTCTAAGCTTGCACAAACCGGGCTATCGCATTCTTCGCACAATCTTCTTCTCACCTTCTTTGATCTCAGTTGCAGCTCTTGCGATGATCTTTTTAGGGTTATACCGCCCGGCCGGGGTGCTAAACTCTTTTCTGAACACGGTTGGATTATCTTCGCTCACCCGAGTCTGGCTGGGGGACCAATCCACCGCATTGGGAGCGTTGATTGCCATTGATATTTGGAGCGGCATTGGTTTTTATAGTGTCTTATTCTTCGCTGCGTTGACTAATATTCCAGAAGAGTTATATGAAGCGGCCATGTTAGACGGAGCAGGATATTGGACGATCATGTGGAAGATTGCCTTCCCTCTCATGCTGGATTTTTTCGGTGTGGTGGTCATCCTTCAATTCCTCTATATCCTTTCTGGTGCAGCTCAAATTGTGATCCTCCTTACAAACGGCGGACCGGGGAGCGCAACTCTGACACTTGGTTACTACTTATATAGTCAGGCATTTCTCATCCAGCGGTTGGGTTACAGCCAGGCTATAGCGATAGTGCTCTTCATTATCGGAATTCTTGTAATTCTACTGATCCGCCGCATTTCATCCCGGCTATCTTACTAGGATACTACAATGAGTATTAGGGATTCGCGAATCACCCAAAAAGCAAGAAATTCTCCAGACGGCTTTGTTATCGGCGGTTATCTCTTTTCGATTCTCTATGCATTCTTAATCATTATCCCTCTTTACTTTGTTGTAATCTCTGCATTTAAAAATAACAGTCAAATAATTACAACCCCTTTAGCTCTTCCTTCCGCGTTTGATTTCAATAAATTTTTACAGGCACAGGCTAATGTCAACTTGTTGCGAGCCATGCTGATTTCTGTTGCGGTTGCGATCGGGGCTGAAATACTAACTCTTGTTCTGGTATTTCCGGCCGCTTATGCAATAGCCCGAATGCAGACTCGCCTGGCAGCCTTTACAGAGGCTGTATTCAGCCTGGGATTCCTGATCCCCAGTCTGGCAATTCTGATGCCTGTCTACTTGATGACTGCCAAAGCCGGGTTGCTATATCACCCGATTGCCCTGGTAATTCTCTATCCGGCATTTAGTTTGCCATTATCTTTAGTCTTGTTGACCAGCTTTATGCGCAAGCTCCCCCGGGAACTGGAAGAGAGTGCAGTGATGGACGGAGGCAATGTGCTCCAGATCATTTTCTATATATTTTTCCCGATTTGCATGCCCGGAATAATTACAGTTCTGGTGTTGAATTTCATTAATATTTGGAATGAATACTTATTTGCCCTGATCTTGATGGATTCAAACAATCGTACTATCCAACTTGCTCTGGCCTTGCTCAGGGCTAACCAGCGGACGGTCGATTATGGATTGATCGCCGCTGGTGTATTGATCAGCATGGTCCCGGTTTTTATCGTGTTCATCTTTTTCCAGGATAGGATTGTAAGCGGTATGTTCACGGGAGCGATAAAAGAATAGGCCATTTGACTCGAATACAGGTTATCGATACAGCATTAGCTTTTTATAAGGATGCGTTCATGCCAAATCATCAAGCTTTCTTGAAAGTCAAAGGGGACCACATCCAAAATCAGTCTGAACAGGTCGTGACTCTCCACGGTATCGGCCTGGGCGGCTGGATGAATATGGAGAATTTTATTACCGGTTTTCCAGCGAATGAAAACGCTTTTCGTCAGGTGGTTTACCGCGCACTGGGAGATGAAAAAGCTGATTTTCTATTCGACCGATATCTCGATTATTTCTTTACGGATGAGGATGCGCGCTTTATCCGCTCCTTGGGCCTTAACCTGGTCCGCTTGCCGTTCAATTACCGGCACTTTGAAGACGACATGAACCCGGCAGTAATCCGTGAAGCAGGTCTGAAGCACCTTGATCGAGTGATCAAGATTTGCGCTGACCACGAAATTTACACTATCCTCGATCTGCATGCTGCTGCTGGATACCAGAATCAGGACTGGCATTCCGACAATCCCTCTCAGCAGGCGTTTTTCTGGCAGCATAAGCATTTCCAGGATCGGGCCGTCTGGCTCTGGGAAATTATTGCTGAACGTTACAAGGACAACCCTTGGGTTGCTGGATATGATCCGCTTAATGAGCCTTCCGATCCGTCCGGGGTGTTGCTCGACTCGTTTTACCAACGTGTGGTAACTGCAATTCGCGCAATTGACCCGGATCATATTATTTTCCTGGAGGGCAACTGTTACTCCCGAGATTTCTCGATGTTTGGCCCGCCTTTGCCAAATGTTGTTTACACTACGCACGACTACGCTATACCCGGGTTTATTAATGGTGGACCATATCCGGGATTTACTCGGGGCGAGTATTTTGATAAGTCGATTTTACGCAATAAGCTGATCGAGAACTGCCAATATATGTTGGAAAATCAGACTCCCATCTGGGTTGGAGAATTTGGGCCAGTGTATACCGGGATACCAGAAAATGATGCCATGCGTTATAAGATTCTTGAAGATCAGTTATCTTTTTATAAAGAACTTGGGGCAAGCTGGTGTTTGTGGACTTATAAAGATCTGGGTCTACAGGGCTTGGTAAGCCTACTCCCCAATTCAAAATGGATTCAGAAGATCCAACCCATTTTGGAGAAGAAAGCCATCCTCGGTGTGGATTCGTGGGGAGGCTTGGACAATAATGTACGGCACATCCTCGAACCCATTGAGCAGACCTTTGCAGAATTCTTTCCGAACTATAAACCTTTTCCTTTTGATGCCAAATGGCAAATCAACCGAACAGTGCGGCACATCCTTCTTGCAGAGCCGCTCATCGAAGATTTTTATCCACTTCTTCAAGGCTTGACTTTCGATGAAGTCGATGAATTGATGGCGAGTTTTCAGTACAAGAACTGTTCGCTGCGTCAAGAGCTCATCCAAATTATCAAAAAAGAACATCAGATTAGCTAAAATAATTAAACACATTATTGGATCGAAACATAACGAGGTATGATGCCCGGAATCAATGAAATGCGACGCAAGGAGTTAGATCGTGATTTCCGAAAAGTCCTGGACGTACTGGTTGCATCTCCGGGAATTGAAAAGAGTTTGGCGGTTCCGACTGAGGAATTCACGCGTCGTCAGTCAGCTACCTGGCAGGCATTAGAACAGGTCGGACTGGATGTTGGGTTTGTTTTTTCAGACGAACATTACGATGGTGATGTGCCCTATTTAGGAGGCAACACCAATATCGCCATCGAGCAGGTGGCTGGAGTGATCGGGAAGAACGGTTTCCATCTGATTGCTGGACTTGAAGGCGGCTACGTTTCTGAACAGCTGGCATCGCGTGCGAATGCCAGAGTGCATAAGGTCGAGCTGTTACAGCTTGCGGATGAAAAATATCCCATTCAGGCAGAACGGATCGAAGATGTGCTTGAGCAGGCGGCTGGGAACAAAGTCCATCGTGTTGGCCTGTTAACTCCCAGGCAGGTAGTTCCTTCTGGGATCGTAGATGCTCTGGAAAGAATTGTCGGCAAAGAGAATGTCATCGATGCCCAAGAGTTGTATCAACGCATCCGTTATGAAAAATCAAATATCGAAATGGAACTCATCCGAGATGCCGCGATCATCGGCGACGCGATGATCCGTTGTATGCTGGCGGTCATCCGTCCAGATCAATTGGAAACCCAAGTGGCAGCCTGGGCGTATTGGTCAGCCAAAGAGCTTGGGGCCGAAGAAAATGGGTGGGATGTGATGGTCACTTCTGGGGAGGCGAACCGCACCTTAATTGGCAAGGCATTGAATCGGCCAATTCTTGTTGGCGACTATGTCCACCTAGGGGTTGCGCCAAAACGGGACGGCTTGAACGCCTGCGTGCGGCGATCTTTGATAGCTGTAGATGACCATTCTCAAATAACTCCAAGCCAGCAGTATTGGTTCGATTTTATCGAACAGGCATATCTTGTCGGCGAAGAAGCCTATCGCAAAGTGGCGAAAGAAGGCCTCCCGGCTTACCTGCAGGAGGAGGCTTTAGTGGAGTTCTTTGCCGCTCATAGCTCAGATGTTTCCAAACGTTATGGGAAGATCATCCAGTTGGAGACACTCAAGCCTTATACCGGTACCCACAACTCCGGTTATACCGAATGCCAGGAATTCTTCGGCGCAATCACGCTGGATTCTGCCGAGCCATTAGGGAATCAGATCGTAACTATGCTGGATGTAGCGCTCCGAGGAATTGGCGATCACTGGAACGATGTGATTCTGTCAGATCTGGATTATCTGGTTATTGAAAACACCCTTGGCAAATTTGGGGAACGAGTTGAAAACTTTAGTTCCTTACCCCTCAACGTACAAGTTTTGGTAGGAAAGGGTTTGTAGAAGATGCACATTTATTATTTGCCCCAAGAAGATTCAATTCTGGAGAAATGTTTGATGACAGCTCTGTCTGTCGAAAATATGGCTGAACTGGAGGAAGTCACCCACACATCATCATGGTGAACACTGGTGTGATCTTGAGATCGAATCACTCAGCTAATGACACAAGAAAAAAAAAGGAGATTAACATGGCCAATACAATAAAGTGCAAGACCCGCTTTTACCGGCTCTTCCCTTCCACTAGCTATCTGGGATATGGCTTCGAAGACTACGAAGCCGAGTATGGTCGCTCGGCCTTCCTGGTGATCGACGTGTATGGCCTGGG
>Ga0209131_1000477_pt1 | contig 28985 bp, 26 predicted proteins | sample GraSoi_2013_40cm_FD_185826 | JGI IMG/M metagenome (GOLD analysis project Ga0209131, IMG submission 185826) | Grasslands soil microbial communities from the Angelo Coastal Reserve, California, USA - Sample 9_17_2013_40cm (SPAdes) (version 2) | ecosystem: Environmental > Terrestrial > Soil >... | reverse complement strand
CTTCCAGGCGAGGACACCCCAGAGCGCAGCGACCATTGGCGCCGACTGTCCGATTGCGTAGGAAATGGCGACCCCCGAGAACCTCGCGGCAACCAGATTGAAGACCGTGCCCAGGCCCCAAATGCAGCCCCCCAAAAGTCCGAGGAAATGACCCTGCGCCGGTCCGCGAAAAAAATCTCCGAAATGAACCGGGTCGCCGACAAGCGGCTTTTGCATGAAGTAAATATTCCAGACGAAACAGGAAAGCAGCGCTCCCAGCGTCAGGAAGACGGCAACACTGTAGGGGCCGAGCGTGTTCCCCCGCGTCATGGCGCGCGTCACGAACGGCGCCCATAGCCCCATGAGGACGCCAGATACGACGCAGACTAGGATGCTCTTCTTGGAGACAGACCGGTTTGTTGTGGAGAGATGGGCGTATGCTTTGCCGTCCAGAACGACGGCGATCACAGCGCAGGCCACGCCGGCGGCGAGCATGCCAGCATTGCCTTTCGGTTGCAGAATATAACTAGAGACGACGCCGACGACGAGAGCGATGCCGATGGAAACCGGGAAGGCGGTGGCCAATCCGGCCATGTCGATGCCGGCCACCAAGAGAAGGTTCGCTAGATTGAAAATGGCGCCGCCGAGCAGCGTTGAGACGAAGTTGGAGGGGTCCGCAGCACGAACGTTATTCAGAAAACTGGTTGAGTCATTCGCCGTACTTCCCATGGTTAACGCGAGAAAAAGAGAGATCAGAAAAATCCCGATCGCATAGTCCCAGTAGAAGAGCTCGAACCGATAGTTCTTAACGCCTTTGTAGGTATTGGCCCAAGAACCCCAGCACACCGCGCTGGTGATCATCATCAAGAGTGCCAGGTTAAAATCGTGAGGGACGAACATTCGCCTAGTTCTCCTTGATGCTCAGCACGTCGTTCTGCGGTGATTGGATTAGGAGCAATGTCGACTGCAAGTCAGTGCTCGCAGCATCCGCCTCATCTTGGTCGATGATGATTCTCTGGCTTTCTTGGCTTGATGCGCAGCCATAACTCAGCGACAACATACCGGTGACACGAACCACCAGGTACACAAACCATCAGCGGCGCACTCTGCCCACCGAACCCAGTCTGGTTCGGTAACAACGAACAACGAAGTGTGAACTCACGTTGCGGCCTAGAACGTGAGCTTCAGGCCGAATTGCACGAGTCGCGGATTATTCACCGTGGCACTGATCGAGCCGAACCCTGCGGGGGAGGCGAAATCCGGAGTGCCAAGGCTGCTTGTACTATTTGGCGTTGCAAACTGCGCATGGTTGAAGAGGTTGAAAATTTCCGCCCTAAAATTCAAACTCATTCCTTCCCTGGGCAGAGCGAATTGCTTGATGACGGAAAAGTCGGTATTGACGAAGTCCGGCCCTGATAACGGCGCGCGAGATGCGCCACTCAGTTGGCCCTTCGCGGGTTGCAAGAAGGCGCAGGGATTAAACCAGTTCGCGACCGTGTGCACCTGGGTAGGTGCGGTACAGCCGGGATTGGCGGAAACGGGCCCAGCATTGTTCGGGTCGCCAACTAGGTCGGGGCGAATCAGGCTATTTGCATTACCGTTCAGGAAACCGGCTCCGCTAGAGTTGTTACTATCTACGACGAAAATCGGAAAGCCCGAAGTGATTTTTTCAATGACGGTTAGCTGCCAGTTTCCAAAGGCAGTGTTCATGGCGCCGTCCCAGCTAGAGCCGAAGTGTTTGCCCCTGCCAAAGGGCAGATCGTAGATGACGCTGGCGGTGAAGTTATTGTTGAGATTGATCCCGGAAAGAGCCCAATCCAGTTTGTGCCAGTTGGGGAGCGGAAAGTACGTTGCGCCATAGTTGGTACCTAGACCGTCGGCAAAGCCGGTGTCGTAGGTGCGGGAGTAGGTGTACCCAATTAGGGCATAGATGCCATAGCGCGAGCTCTTCGTTTCGGCCTTGATTTGCAGGCCATTGTAGTGAGCAAAGCCTTGGTCGGTGGCAGCGGAAATAGTAGAGAACGGAAACGCCGCCAAAAAGGGGCTGACGAAGGGTGCTCCACCCGGCCCGCAGCCCAGCGTATAGCCGCTGACGTTGCCGCAAGCCGAAGGTGAGGTCAAGTTTATGTTATTTCCGTTAATCAGTATGTGGTCACCGCGAGATCCGGCGTAGCCCACAGTGAGCACGATCTCGCCGGGTAGTTGGCGTTCCACGTTAACGTTAAATTGCTGAACGGTGCCCAGCTTGAAATTTGTATTCTGCGACTGAATGGTTCCCGTAAAACTCGCCGGAACTGGCGGCGCGGTGAATATCGGGAATCCCTGGGAAAAACTTATCGCTGTTGGCGTCAGCCCCGGTCCCCCTTGATTCTTCGGAACGGCGCAGAACGCGGTCGCAAAGGTGCAAGCTCCGCCGAACGCGAAGGCGTCGGATTCCGCATAGTACGGCGGATTTTGCCACAAACCCTGGGCGCCCTGATTCCACGAGGAATCATGGAAGATGGCATAGCCCGCGCGAACGGCGGTCTTATTACTCCCCAGGGGCTTCCAGGCCAAGCCTATGCGCGGCTCCAATGCCCGCTTGTCAAATTGAATGCCGGCATACTTGTTAGCATTCTGTCCAGCAATAAGGAATTGGCCATTGGCCGGATTAAAGTCGGCCTGGCGGTTGTCGACCTCGGAAATGGGGGTGGTCAAAGCCCAGGCCAGACCGATGTTGAGCGTAATGTCCTTGGTCACTCGCCAATCGTCCTGGACGAAGGGCCGGTACATCTTCCATCGGCGTCCTGTCGTAGGACCTTTGAAAGTCTGATCGTGAATGGCCAGGCTGGACAAACCGAGAAGCAAATCCGCTTCAGGATTACCGGACCAAAAACCACTGGCAATCCAGAATCCGTCCTGGAAACCCTCCGTCTTTACGTTCATCTGATTGGCGCGGATGCCCATTCCGGCCTTGATGTCATGCTTTCCGCGAATCATGTCCAAAGAGTCCGTGATGGAGAATATGTTGGTGCCGCCCTGAAACGGGGAGAAGCCACGATCGCCAACTGAAAAGTATCCGCCGAAAAGCTCGGTGATAGTCAGACCACAACTAACCCCGGAAGCTGCGCAGGTGTTGCCGGAGGAGCAGTCAAGATTCGCGCCCGGAATGCCGAACTTGGCGGCTTGGCAACTTCCGCTGCCCTGCGAAGTGATGTAGTTGAAAATGCGGTTGTACCCGCCGCTCACCTGGTTCACGGTGTTGGGAGAGAAAATGTGCGTTTCCGATAGGGCAATGTTGCGGCCGTGGTTGATGATGCCCTGATTGCTGCCGAAGAAATTTGACTCCGTAAAATTCCCAATGCCGCCGCCGCCTGGCACGTAGGAAGTGGCCTGATCGTAGCTGAATCGCGCAAACGCATTGTCGGCGCTCGAGAAATTGTGATCCAGCCTCACGTCAAACTTCGTTTCATCCAGCTTGCGCACGGGCTCATTTACAAAATTGGTGAAGTTACTCGGGTTATTGGCGTTCGGGTGGGGATACAGGGTAATCAAGTTCGCGGCAATCGGATTGATCAGGCCAGTTGGGCCGCCCGGGATCTTGTAACAGGGCACCCCTTGCGATTGGCTTCCATTGGAGTTCGCGGGCATGGGATTCCCAGTGCTGGGGTTGCACTGGAAATAGACATTCGGGAAGACGTTGGGATTGACAGACGCACCGCCCATATTGGGGTTAGTAATAGCGCCGCTGGGGATAATTGCCTTCGCAGGGTTTGTAGGATCAGTTGGATCGGGTGTCGGCAGAGCAATCTTGTTTCCCAGTGGATCAGCGGAGAAATCGCCGGTGCGCATGGCATCAGTGGGGACTAGACCGATAAAAGGAATGCCGTGGCGCTGATACTTTTGCTCGCCATCGACGAAAAAGAAGGTCTTATTCTTGCGAATGGGTCCGCCAATGCCTCCCCCAAACTGATTGAGGTTGAACTTTTCCGGCGATGTGGCGAAAAAGCTCTTGGCGTCCAATGAGGTGTTGCGCAAGAACTCGAACAGCGATCCGTGGAATTGGTTACTCCCCGACTTCGTGGTTACCAGCACGGTCGGGCCGGCGCGCGTGCCATATTCCGCGGAGTAGTTGTAGGTAAGAACTTTAAACTCCTGGATGGAATCGATAGAAGACAAAATGCCGATGCCCCCAGCGGTCAGCTCATTGTTGTCATTGCCGTCCAGAAGCCAATCCGTGCTGTTCGCGCGTGACCCGCCGACCGACAGTGAAAACGATCCTCGTGCGGACACCTCGCTGCTCGCGGAACCGTTGAAGAAACTGTTGGAGCTGGTTTCCTGAGTGGTTCCGGGTGTCAGAGTCGCAAGCTGAACGAAATCGCGGCCGTTCAAAGGCAGTTGCGCGACTTGCTCAGAGGTAATGACCTGTCCCAGGGAAGGATTGGTCGTCTCCACGGATACGGCGTTTGCGGTCACTTCCACTTGTGAAGAAACCGTGGAGGGAGAGAGAGTGAAATTCAGTTCGCGCGCCTCGTCGATCTGCAGACGCAAGTCTTTCGTCTCCGCGGCGCGAAAGCCCTGGAATTCGACATGTAAGGTGTAGATTCCCACTGGCAGCAAGGGGATGAGGTAATGACCAGCGTCATCCGTTTTTGCCTCGCGAGAGGCACCGGTGCCCTGCGACGTCGCGGTGACCTTGGCGCCAGAGATGACGGAGCCCGAAGGATCCAGGACGATACCAGAAAAACTGCCTGTCGCCTGACCATACAACGTCGGAGAGAAACAAAGAGACACAAACACAACGAGAACCCACCCTAACTTTTTCATTTTTCCCCCTGACACTTTCCCCCGACTTCGTAATCGCAAAAGCTTGCGATGACTCGACGACCTTACGAGGAACACGGATGGCAGAGAGTTTAGGTCAAGAGTGTTCCAGTCGGCAAGCGTTTGGGCTGTGGAAAGTTTGGCACGGAGGTATCGAAAAACCAGAGGGTGAAAGGCTTGCCGAAGGAAGATTTCAGGGCTTGAGGAAGCGGGCGGGGACGCGATCGTCGCGGTCAAACTGCACGTCATCGAAGGAGGTGGCGATTCCGTACCAACCGGGCATGGCCGCAGTTTCGCAGCGTTGTACGTGAGCCCTGGAGGCGAGAAAAACGCTGCCGTAACCCATGGGCTTGCTGACGAGAACGATATCGATCTCGAGCGAAGCTCCGATGGCGAGGGGTCTCGGGCAAAGGAAGTAGACACCAGTCGAGCTGACGTCGCGGGTAACCAGAGTGACTGGAAATTCTTCGGGGACATTGTTGACGCTGCGCAGTCGCAAAGGGAGCTGCAGGGTGGCGCGCGGGTATTCGCGGTGCTCCGGGAGGACGCCGACTGCGTGAGTGGGCACGCGGACGAAGCGACGGGGCTGAGAGTCGGAAGATAGCGCCGCCAGACCCAATGGCGAGACTGCCGCCGGCTTCGGAAGAACTTGCGGAGCGGCAGCACGCACGGGCCGAGCTTTCCCCGCATTGTCTTCCGGCAACGGCCACAACGGTCTTGCGCGGTTTTTCGCTCTCATCTCGCCCTCAGGAGATGCGGCTATAAACTTGTTGCGTGGTCCCCCAAAAAAGCCCGACCTGCTATTTCGATACAGCGGAGTGGGCCGCTAAAATGCCACTAAACCGGACGGAGGTCAACCTGTGGAAAAGTCCGGAAGTGTCTTAACCCAAACTGCTTAGTTATAGTACCTCTCCGGGCGACAGCGCACTGTTGATTCATTTTTCTTGACGCGACGGCAAGAACTTCTCATCCAATATGGCGCTCGACACGCGGTCGTTGGCCGTTTACGTTTGTAGTTTTAAGGTGAGCTCACGATGTCTACCACTCTGCTCGAACGTGATCCTGCGCCACTGGCTCCCGATGCCGAGCCACCGGCTTCACGAACCTCTGCGCCGGTGATTATCGCGTTCGGGCTTGTGTATGTGGTTTGGGGATCGACGTATCTGGCGATTCGCGTGGGAATCGAATCGTTCCCGCCACTCCTGCTGGCCGGTTCTCGTCATTTGCTGACAGGTTTCATTCTGTACCCTATCCTGCGCTGGAAGACCGGCGTGCGGCCGACAGCGGCACAGTGGCGTATGTCCTTCATTACGGGCTTCTTACTGTTGTGCGTTGGAAACGGCGGCGTTTGCCTGGCCGAACGTACGGTTCCTTCGGGAGTCGCGGCGCTGCTTGTCGCGACGGTTTCGTTGTGGATGGTTCTCATTGATTGGCTGCGACCGGGAGGCACGCGACCCGGAGCGCGCGTGGTGGCTGGGCTACTGCTAGGCTTTAGCGGGTTGGCGCTTTTGGTCGGTCCTAAAAACCTGGGTGGGTCTTCTCGCGTCGATCCCATTGGAGTTGGGCTTCTGGTGGTTGCCTCACTGGCGTGGGCTGCGGGATCCGTTTACTCCAAGCATGCCGGGGGCCTCTCCGGTTCACCCTTAATGGGAGCGGCGATGCAGTGCCTTGCGGGTGGAGTTTCGTTGTGGATTGCGGGGATCGTGTCGGGAGAGGTTGGCGGTCTCCATCTTAGGGCGGTCTCGGCGCGTTCGTGGGCGGCGCTTGGATATCTGATTGTGTTTGGGTCGATGGTGGGTTTCACCGCGTACATCTCCATTTTGAAGAAAAGCACGGCGACGCGCGTGGCGACTTATGCGTTTGTGAATCCGGTGGTGGCGCTTTTTCTCGGGTGGCTCCTGATTGGGGAAACCATCAACTTGCGTACGGTGATCGCCGCGGGAGTGATTTTGACGGCTGTTTTACTGGTGATTACCGCGCCTCACCAAAGGCCGCTGCGAGCGAAAGGCCGGGCCGTTGAACCCGTGGAAGCCTGATCCCGCGTCAAATAAAGACCTGTTTTTGACGGGCGTTCGCGGATAGATTGGTTTGCGCGCTGTTGCTAGTGTTGGCGCATGAACATGAACCGCAAGAACCAGCAAATTAAAACCGACATTCCACCGCGCGCCGCGGCTCGCTATTGGCGCGCCACGATGACTCGCGATGCGCGCGCTGACGGCACATTTGTGCTGGCTGTCCGTTCAACACACATTTACTGCCGTCCGTCTTGCCCTGCGCGCCGGCCGCTGCGGCGCAACGTGGTTTTCTTTCACAGCGGCGCCGAGGCGGAGCAGCAAGGATTCCGGCCGTGCCGGCGCTGCCGGCCCAATGAAGTGGCAGGACCGGTGGCGCTGGTCGAACGCGCCTCGGGGGAATTGGCCAAATACGGAGAAGACGAAAGCGTTGGGTTTGCAGCACTCGCTGCGAGGTTGGAGACGACACCGGGAACCTTGCGGCGAGCATTCGTGCAGGTGACGGGGTTGCGTCCGCGCGATCTGGCGGCGGCGCTGCGGCTCGCACGCTTCAAGAAAATGCTGCGAGAAGGAAAAGGAATCGCCGAGGCGCTTTACGAAACCGGTTATGGCTCGACGAGCCGCGTCTATGAAAGCAGCAACGCACAGCTGGGCATGACCCCTGCAACCTATCGAAAGGGAGGGAAGGACATGAAAATCGGATACGCCATCGCGAAATCATCGCTGGGGAAAATTTTGGTTGGGGCGACGGAGAGAGGCATTTCGGCCGTCTATCTGGGAGACGCGGATGCAAAGCTGGTCGACGAACTGCGCGAGGAGTATCCGAAGGCGGAAATTTCCGCTGCTGGAGATTCTTTCGAGCGGTGGGTAAAAGAGATTGTGCATCGCGTGGAGGGAAATCCGCCGCGGCTGGAGCTGCCGCTGGATCTGCAAGCGACGGCATTTCAACGGCGCGTCTGGCAGGAATTGCAGAGGATTCCGCGGGGCACCACGCGCACCTATACGCAAGTGGCACGGGCGCTGGGGAGTCCGAAGTCCGTACGGGCGGTGGCGAGAGCTTGCGCCACGAATCCCGTTTCGATTGTGGTGCCTTGCCATCGGGTCATCCGCGAGGACGGCAGCCTGGCGGGGTATCGCTGGGGGCTTTCGCGGAAGGAGCAATTGCTGGCGCAGGAACGGGCCGCGGGCTAAGGCCGGGTCGTTCGGGACGGGCGAACTGCGCTTCGGGAAGCCCAGGCTATTGGTGAGGCTTCACGCGCGTCGCGTTTTTGGGCCAGTCGGGCTTGAACTTAGAATCGCTAATTTTCAGGTTTTTCATCATGTTGGAGTATTTGAAGAGAAAGTAGTCGCCGGAGCCGGCCTCGAAGAATTTCTGCTGAATGGGCAGCCATGAGGAAGAGTCGAGCCAAATCTGAATCTTTGTGATTTGCTTGCGAACGTCTTCGGATTTGGGTGTAAGGGTCAGCACAAAAGCCTTGTGTAGGTCGATTTCTTCTTCGCCGCTCAGCGCAATGTCGTAGCTCTTCTCCATATTCTGGCTTTTCGTGCCGAACCCCAGCAGCACGTACTGATCGACGAGAGCGCGGTTCTTGCCAAGATTGTATTCCTCGACGCGATTGATTTTGGGCGTAAACACGAACAGGGAATCTCCGGAGCGGAGAATGACGCGAGGGTCGGGTTTGGTGAACTCGATGCGCATTTTCTGGTCGCGGCGCACAAAAATCTGGCCGATTTCCGTGGAAGTGTCCTTCACCACCTCGGTGTATTTGATGTGCTCGATGTCCGCGGTCAGGCTGCGAAAATCGGACGCGGACTTGTCCATCATTTGCAGGACACTTTCGGTGGTCCAGCGAGGGCTCTCCTGCGCGGTAGAGGCACACACTTGCTCCACACCGGCGAACGCACAAAGCCCCAGCAACGCAACCAAGGAAACGGCATTTTTCAAGCTAAACCCCTGCTGCCGGAAGGATGAGCCGGCGGTTTGAAATGGGTGTAATCGTAGCACATAGAAATGGATGCGCGCGTCGAGGCAGGAGTTTCACGAATGGAAAAGCAAGCGCGCACCGATCATCGACGAATTTCGACTTCGTAGGCGATCACGGTGCCCCCCTCGTCGCGCACGGCTTCGATTTTAGCAATGGAGAATCGGCCGTTGCGCAAATCGGGGAGAGCGCGCTGTAGAGCCTGGTGCAGTTCGTTCTGCAAAGCGGGAGTCTGCTCGGGCGGGGCGAGGACGCGAGCGTCAACGCGGTACTCCTGTCGATGGCCATCATCGGAGAAGAGCACGAGCTGGACTTGATCGGACGCGGCAGGCAAGCCGACTTGCGGCTGGTCGCGGAACCAACCCCGAGGGGTAAGCAAGACAAAAACGAGGACGAGAGCGACGGCGACGTCATACTGCCAGGTTCCGCGTTCGTAGGACCAGAAAAACGTCCTGGAGAGAATCCGCTTCAAGCCGGCCATATCAATCCGCCGGGATGCCATTGACGATCACACCGTCGCGCATATGCACGACGCGGTCGAAGTAGGTGACCGCTTCGGGGTTATGGGTGATCATCACGACGGTTTGTCCCAAATCCTTGTTGAGCCGGCGGAGCATCTGCAAGACGATTTCGGAATTTTTGGAGTCTAGGTTACCGGTGGGTTCGTCGGCAAGAAGGATTTTGGGCTCGTTGATGATGGCGCGGGCGATGGCCACGCGCTGCTGTTCGCCGCCGGAAAGCTCGGAGGGTTTGTGGTGCAGGCGGCCCTCGAGGCCCAACATCTTGGTGACGACGTCAAAGCGATGGGGATCGAAGCCGTCGCCGTGAATGAATTGCGCGATGGCGATGTTGCCTTTGGCGGTTAGGGTGGGCAGCAGATTGAAACGCTGAAAAACGAAGCCAATCTTATGGCGGCGGAGCTTGGTGCGCGCGGCGTCGCTGAGCTCGGTCAAGTCATTGCCATCGACGAGCACACGGCCTCGCGTGGCCTGCGCCAATCCGCCGATGACGTAAAGAAGAGAAGACTTCCCACAGCCCGATGGGCCCATGACCGCGACCGATTCTCCCGGCAATACTTCAAAGTCAACGCCGCGCAGCGCAGGCACTTCCACTTTGCCAGCCCGATAGAGCTTCCACAAACCTTCGGTTTTGAGTATCGGCTCCAAATTATTTTGCCGTGGAGAAATCAATGCGCCGGCAGGTAGCTGTATTGTAGCTGCGATTGCGGTGCTATGCCTAGTTGAGCCCACTGTTAAATATCGCCGCTTTTAGTCATATGAAAGCGCCTCCACGGGATCTTTCCGGCTGGCCACCCACGCCGGATAACTGGCCCCGATTATCGCTCCCGTCAAAGCAATGCCCGCCGCGCGCAGCACCCATTCCGTGGTGATCTGAATCGAGAGTGTCGGAAACCCGGCCAGGAATGCGGCGCGCCCGGCATAGCTCAGGCCAACGCCGGCGGCAATGCCGAAAATGCAGAGCGCGGCAGATTCGGTGAGCAGGGCGCGCACGATGAAGCTGCGGGTGGCGCCAAGCGATTTCAGCACACCGATATCGCGTGTGCGCTCGATGACGGTGGTGTACATGGTGAGGAAAATGACGAGAAGGCCGATGGCGATAGCCAGCGAGATCATGGCGTGGATGAAGGTTTCAAGGCCCGGGATGTTTGTGGACGTCATGAGCGACAAGAAATCTTTTAACGGGCGGACGGTATAACCAGGCAGCACGGTGCGAATTTCCTCCATTACGTCTTCAGTGTGCTCCGGGCGCGTGCACTTGAGGAGGAAGATGGAGGCTTTGTCGTGGGCGCCCACCAGATCCTGCAGTGTGGAAATAGGCACGAACAGGCGGGCGCCTTTGCCATGTTCGATGATGGCGACGACGTGCCAATCGTGATTCAAGAGATTGTACGTGTCGCCGACTTTTAGATTTTTAGCTTTGGCAGCCCAGTCATCGACCAGCAAGTCGTCTGGACCCTCCATATCGTGGCCCTTCAGAAAGACGAAGCCTCCGGAAACGTTGCGGAAACTTTCGGGGTCAATACCGTAAATCACTTCGACGCCGCCGGTCGAGTTGAATTGAAGAAGGGCGGGAGCAACCGCTTGCACGTATTTCATCTGCGCGAGCTTGTCGCCGATTTTGATGGGCATGGGCGAGCCGCTGAAGCCCAGAAAAATGGAGGCGGCGGGCGGCTGCAGCATGATGTCCGCGCCGATTCCTTCGATGCGCTTGGCGGTTTCCGTGAGAAGGCCGGAAGTCAGGCCAACGATCAGCACCACCAGGGCGACTTCGACCGCGACGGCGATCACACCGACTATGGTGCGCAACGGGCGATGTAACAAATTGCGCACAATGAGCTCGCCCATCATCGCGGCTTCTCCTCCGCAGCCTCGCCCACGCGCACGAGATCGCTGCCCGGCGGTTGTTCGAGATTGAAGCGGTCGAGAGGCACTTCTTCCTTCAGGGAGAGTTTGAGGACTTGCAGGTCGAGGCGGTAGTCATCGTGGGGGCGTTCAATGCGAATCTGACGCGGAAATGCACTGACAGCGCCGGGTGTTGGGGACGACAGAGTCTGCTGGTCGCTGACGATAGGCTGCCAATCCGAAACGTGGACGTCGGAGAGCAAAACGCCCCTGGGACCGAAGGTTTGCAGGCGGGAAACCTGCAAATCGGCGCGATCGAACCAAATCTTGCGGAGTATCTCTGTGCGGTAGCCCCCGCGCAGCACGGTCAGGACGTAGTAGCGCGCGGCTTCGTCGTTGAATTCCTCGAAGAGCACACTCTCTTCTTTGCGAACCTCGGACCAAAGAAGGGCGTCGAGCAAATGCTGCGGACGGAGATTCTCGATGGGCTTGTCGCTGGTGCGCTCCGACGCAATCGAACCGATGATAAACTTATTCTTCGAGGGGATAGACACGCGAAAAGTTTCGCCGTCGCTGGCCATATCGAATATCGTCGTGCCGACAACAGGTGCCTGGCCAATCACGCGGATTTGCGCGGGGCGCCGCGCGAGGATGAAGGCTTTCACCTCGTGGTACTCCTCGATAATGCCACTGTATTTCGAGCCGGCCGTGGGCTTGAGCTCGACGGTGGCGTTCACGCTTTTCACTGCGCGGGCGATTTCGTTGTATTTGTCGAGGAGTTCGTCGCGAGTGGCGTCGCGAACGACGGGCCTTACCTGCGGCGGTAGTTTTGTTGTTGTCTTGATGGTGGGGCCCCCGCAACCGCAGGAAAGCGACGCCAGTGTCGCCCAGACCATCCAAGTCAGCACACGTATATTCAATCCGGCCGTCCTCGTCTGTACAAATGAAGCAATCTAGCAACCACAGGAACGCGCGTCAACGCAGCGGCGCCGCAGGCCACGATTTCAGTGGGGCCGCGCAATGTAGACGTCAAATTTTTGCACTGCCGGGCGAATGCGGCGGATGACTTCGGTGGGCCAGAGGGTTTGGCTGAGCAGGGTCGCCCAGCCGTCTTCGGGCTCGCAAACGGCACAAAGGGTGTAACGGGCATATGCGGATTGATAGGCGTCGAGGCCACGGCGCGAGAGCTCCTTCTCGAGCTCCGCGTCACCTTCTTGCGCCGGGCCGCCGACGCGCGCGCCGAAGGTCTCGCCTTCGAAGCGTTGGAAGAGTTCCTCTAGCTGTGTTTCGCCCGGCTGAGGAAGTACCAGGCAGCGCTCGGCGGCTTCGCGGTAGTGAATTTCGTGAAGCTTGCAGAATTCGCGAACGCGATCGACGTGGCTGAAGAAATCCACGACGAAGAATTCATTCGCAGCGAGAGCGGGAAAGACGGCGGCCCAAATGGAGGCGGCGTCCTTGCCACGAACGGGTTCGCGGCTTTCGGTTCCGAGCAACTCGAGACCGACGGCTTTAACATCGGCGCCGAGGTCGAGGGCTTCGACATCGAGGGAAAACGGCGGCAACTCTAACGCGCTGGGGTCGAGCGGCGGTTTGCCGGGAGCGCTCATACTTCGGATTCCGTTTGGGGAAATTTCGCCTGGAAATCCGGCGCTTGCTTGCGCACGTCGAGCCAATCGAAGAAGGCGTCCGGAGTCTCGAGCCAGATGCGGAACCAGTTGGCGATCTCAATTTTCTCGGCGCGCTTGCTGGGCTCGACCTTGGGATTGCGAGAAATCATTTCGGCGCGGCGCTTGCCGAGGCGTGCGACGTTCAAGACGCGTTCGACCGCGGCGCGCTCGCCGTGGGCCTGAAATTTGCGCATCAACTCGTCGAGACGCATGATGCTGAGTTCCGCATCCGCCAGCGTCTTGAAGTGCAGCAGGTCTTCGAACTCTTCCTCGTACTGTTCTTCGGCTTCTTCTTGCTGCGATAGCACAACGCGGAGACCGGCGCTTTTCAAAACGTCGGCGATGTAGTCCGCACCGGTTTTTCCCTCTTCCCCATGTTCGGCGATAAGGCGGCGGCGCACTTGCTCGAGTTCCGCGGGAGTAAATTTTTGAGCGCCGATGGCCCGCGCGGCCTGCAGAATCAGAGCCTTCTTCGTGCTCAACGTATCGTTCATTGGGCCGCGACCTTTTGCTGCTTGGGGTGAGCTTTGTGTTTGCCTTGAGTTTTCTTGCGGGCCACGGCGTGCTTGGAGGCTGGCTTCGCCGTCTGCTTGTGAGCCGTGACGGGAGCAGGCGGCGGAGTCGGCGGGTCGGCAGGCAATCCCGCGAGCAGGCGGCGGTACTTGGTTACATTGCGATTGTGTTCCGCAAGCGTGGCGGCGAAAAAGTGGCCACCCTGGGTATTGGCCACGAAATACAAGTAATCTGTTTTTGCCGGGTCCAAGGCGGCGCGCAGCGAAGCTTCGCCGGGATTGGCGATGGGACCGGGCGGCAGACCGGGATGCGCATACGTGTTGTACGGCGAGGGGAAGTGCAAATCGGCGCCCGTGAGTTTGCCATTGAATTGCCCTGCGTCTTGCAGCGCGTAAATTACCGTTGGATCGCATTGCAGCGGAATATTTTTCCGGAGGCGATTTTCAAAGGCGCCTGCGACAAGTGGGCGTTCCTCAGGCTTGGGCGTTTCGCGTTCGACGAGGGAGGCGAGCGTGACGATGGATACGACCGGGCGGCCATGTTCAAGACCCGTGGTGTCGTGCTTGCTCTCCGGTGGAGCGATACGTTGCCATTCTTCCTTAAATTTGCGCACCATCTCGGCGGTCACATCCGTTGGAGTTGGATGCCGTGGGAGGAAATATGTCGCGGGGAATAAGAAGCCCTCAAGCGTTTTGGCGCGCGGGGCAACGTCGCGGATCAACTCTGGATTTTGCGCGGCGGCCAGGAATTCGTCGGCGGTCATTAGTTTTTCTGTTTCCAAGTCGTGGGCGATGTCAAAGATGGTCTCGCCTTCGCGCACGGTGAATGGCTGTTCGTAAATGTGGCCGTCGGCAATCTTCCAGAATACGTCGTGACCACTGATGGCGTGGTCGAAGAAATATTCACCGGCTTGCAACCGGCGGCGCGGATGGCGGCGCGCGTAGACCTCGAAGGCAAGCGCGCTGCGAATCACGCCGCTTTGCTTCAGCAGACGCGCCACGGTTCTGCTGGATGCCCCGTGCGGCAGGTCAACAAACACACCTTGCGCTGAGAAGCCCTGGTATGGCTGTTCGATGCAGTCCCACATCCAGGCCGCGGCCCCCGCAACCGCGAGCAACAGTAGCACGGTGCCTAGTGCTAGAATCCTCTTCAATTCAGCCAGCTCCTTTGCGTTGGCGGCGGTCGATGGGCTTTACCTACCAATTTTGCCTGTTTCCGCAAGCTTTATCGAATTCGGCGGTTAGTATGAGAACCGAACTAGTTACGTTCCCGCAGGGCGGGAGGCCTAGCGCGTTTATGCGGTCCATGTAGATTAGATGCGCTATGGGCTACTTTTTCTCAAACGCAGGTGCTCCAGGTATTCCTTTAGAATTACGGCGGCGGCGACAGCATCGACGGACGCCCTGGCAGGCCTGCGCTCAGCTTTGCCGTGCGTTTTCGCATCATGGAGAACTCGTCCAGACTGCTCTTCGAGCAGGCGTTCCGCTTCCCAACTGGTGAGGCGCTCGTCGAGCATGTCCACCGGCAAGCTTAGTTGCTTGCGCAGGCGGGCGGCGAAGCGCGTGGCCTCTTCGGCCATTTCGCCGCGCGTTCCATCCAGACGTAGCGGAAGCCCGACGACGATTTGGCGGACTGCGTGTGCGCGCGCAAGTTCGCGCAATCGCCGCATGTCTTCGTTGCGATTGATGCGCTCGAGAGTAAGGAGGGGCCGCGGAAGCTGTGCTTCCGTTTCCGCGATAGCCAGGCCAATACGCGCGCGGCCATAATCCACCGCCAGGATTGATCCAGCCATATTTTCGGTTTTTTGACGCTGCGTCTCCGTGGGCATTTCCTTCTTTACCGTTTTCGGCCTCTCGTGCCGTTTTGCCAAGGTTCCCAGTAGCCGAGTTGCTCCATCTTTTCGTCGAGATGCGTTTCTTTCAGGAGCCGTTCCAGCTCGATGCGCGATAAGCGTTTGCCGAGCGGCTCTGCGCGGTCGGCGATACCCCATGCGGTGACTGCAGCAAGTGCGGTGCTGATCTTTAGCTCGCGGATGTCCACCTTGTCGAAGGTGTCGGATGCCGCGTGATAGTTAGGCAGATAGTTGGCTTCCTCTTGCTCGGCGACCAGCGTGGGAACTCCTTCGAGAAAGAAATCCCAGTCGTCCGTGCCGATGTCGCCCTCGAGTGTGTGGTGGGTTACGTCCCAGGAATCGAGCGGCTTGAGGATTTCGCGAACGCCGCCCTCAATATCTCCGCGTCCGGTCAGCGAGTAACCGGTCACCCGCCCTACGCCGGAATCGAAGACCACCACCGCGCGAATCCTGTCCAGCTCCGTACGGTGCGCCAGTGCATATTGCCAGGAACCGTACATGCCCTGTTCTTCGCCGCTGAAGAGTACGAAGCGAATGGTGCGCCGCGACACCAATCCCGTGGCTTTGATGGCGCGCGCCGCTTCGACGACCAACGCCGCATTGCAGCCATTATCGAGTGCACCCGTGCCCAGATCCCAAGAATCGAGGTGCGCGCCGAGAATGACTGCTTCGTCCGGCTTCTCGCGTCCACGAATTTCGCCGATCACGTTTTCCTGCTCCACGGGGCCGCCTATCTTGTTTGGCATACTGAAGCGCACGCGCACTTTGCCGGGATAGGCCGCAATCGTTCGCGCCAGGCGCATGGCATCTTCGCGGGCGACGACTGCTTGGGGGATGCGATCCAGCGATCCATCGCCGGTATTTGTGTGCCGGTACAGCAACAAGCGCTCGCGAGCGCCCATCCAGAGAATCGCGGCCGCGCCACTTTTTACCGCACGATTGATTACGGCCGGCGGCTGCGTGTACTCGTTGAAAAGATCAGCCCAGGTGGACCCAAGATCAGTCCACGCGAGAAGGATTGCATCTTTAACGGCGCCACCCGCGCGCACAAAATCACGTTCGTCGCCATAGCCGATATTGACCAGATTCGCTTCGATACCGCCCGCAGGGGTGGCAGGCGCCCAGCCTTCGGCGACCAGGCGGACGGGAAATTTCACAGGGCTCAACAATTCCAGACGCGTGTCGCCCTCACTCCAGGTCACAGGCAGTGTGTACTTCTCTGTGTGCACGTCGACACCTTCAGCACGGAAAGCAGCCACCGCCCAGTCCACTGCCTTAGCCATCTCCGGCGAGCCCGTGACCCGACCTCCCACTTCGTCGGTCAGGCGTCGCAGATTTTCCTCGAGCGGCGACGGTCCCATCACCTGGGGCAGAATTTTCGCTGCCGCCTCCGCGCACGATGCCTCCGTGGCCGAGCATGCCGCTGTTCCCTGGCCAAGCGGCGATTTGGCCAATGGATCCGTCTTCGCCGCAGGCAATTGCCCGGAGAAAGCAGAAGCCGCGAAGCACACAAGGAAGGAAGCAGCAAGCAGAGCAAACCGCATGGTCTATACCTCTGGAACGATTCCGACCGTCAAAAACAAGGTTGGAGGACGAATTATAGCGCATCGCGGAGTACCCTGTTCCAAAGGCCAAGTGACTCTCTGGCGGTAGCCTCCGGAAAAACAGATCAGGAGAGGACGTGGAGAGCCATGATGTTGATATCGGCTCTTGGGGAGGCGTGTGATGAAAAGGAAGCTGCTCATCGCCGCGGGATGTATTGCCGGGATAGTCGGCGTGCGGGTACTCATCGCCGCGCCGGGCTGGTTCAAAGAGCGGCGCGAAAATCGGCAATTCATTGCCGTCAACAACTTAACGCCGGAACGACTGATCGCACGCTGCGGGCCACCTGTTGGAGACGAGACCAAGAACCTATATCCGATCATCGCGCGAGACATGCGCTACAAGTCAGATAGTCGGGGAATCATCGTGTTCAAGTTCAGCAAGACCGCGGAAGAATCCAGCGATTGGGTGTTCACGTCCATGCAGGATTCCAACGGCGGCGGAGACTACGAAGCCCCCAACGCGAAGGTCTTGGCGCTCCCGTGCCTGGATTCCAAGAAATAGGCAAAGCCAAACAATCTTGAAATGTGTCTTCAGAATGCTTTATGAAGGCGCACCCTCAGACCTCATGCCGGTAAAGGCGCAATTCCAGAAGTTACTGATCGCAGCGCTTGCGCAATCGAGACTCGAGTCCGCCGGGCCTAAAGCGCGACACTATCCTGTTGCCTGATTCTTGCGGGTTCATAGGCACTCTATCTCGACATGCAACAGAGTTCCAAAGTGCGGCGGATGGTAAAGTGGGTAGCGTGTGCTGGCAAATGAGAAACGAGCGAGATTCTTGATGAGCGGAGACTACTTAACGGCAGCGGTGGAGATAGCGCGAGAGGCCGGCGCGATTTTGCGCGAGGAGTTTGATCGCCCGCTGCAGATTTCGTACAAGGGCGACGTCGACCTGGTGACTCAGGCGGACAAGCGCTCGGAAGCAGCCATTGTGCGGCGCTTGACTCAGTATTTCCCCGAGCACGCGATAGCCGCTGAAGAGGGAACGGGGCACGAGAGCGCCTCTAATTCAGAATACCGCTGGCATGTCGATCCGCTCGACGGCACGACGAACTTTGCCCACGGCTATCCGTGTTTTTGCGTCTCTATTGCATTGGCGCGCCGCGACACGGTAATCACCGGAGTGGTATTCAACCCTTTTTATAATGAATTGTTCGCCGCCGCGCGCGGCGAGGGAGCAACACTGAACGGCAAGCAGATCCACGTTTCAAAGGTAGCCACGCTTTCGACGAGCTTGCTTTGCACCGGCTTTCCGGTGCACAAGCGCCTGGCCAACCCCAACATTCATTACTACTGGGACTTCACCTTGCGCTCCCACGGTGTGCGCCGCGATGGCTCCGCCGCTCTCGATCTCGCGTGCGTGGCTGCGGGGCGCTTCGACGGCTTCTGGGAGTTCGGCCTGCAGAAATGGGATACCGCCGCCGGTGTCTTGCTCGTAGAGGAAGCGGGCGGAAAGGTCAGCGATTTTTCCGGCAAGCCTTACCAGCTCGGCGGTCCGACGATTTTGGCGACCAACGGAACCATACACGAAGAAATGCGCGAGGTAGCGCTGGAGATTTCACAACGCGATCCGGCATCTCCGCTGCGCCGATAAGTCTGAAGCACGGGTTTGGCTCTAGATGCTCGAGTTGCTCGCTGAACAGGTCCGCAAAGTAAATCAGCGAACCCCAGCGACGGAAGCGTTCACCTTAGCGAGCAGCTCGTTGGGCAAGGTGGCGTAGCCTCGCTCTTGCGCGATCGTTTGCCCCTCAGCGTAAATCCATCTTAAATAGTCAACAACGACGCGGCCCCGCTCAGGATTCTTTGATTTCGCTGGAATGTACAGCCACGTGAAGCTGGCGATGGGGTAGCTGTCCCTCCCCGGGGCGTTAGTCAAGGAAACACGGAAGTCGTCGGGCATCTTCGCTCCGACAGCCGCGGCAGAGATCGATTTCGTCGTGGGGAGAACAAACTCGCCCGCCGGATTCTTGATGCGCGCCATCCTCAAGGAAGCGCTCTGCGCAAGGTTTGATTCTGTGTAGCCAATGGACCAGGAAGTTGCGCGCACCTTGTCCGACATGTCCTGAGACCTGGCCGCGCTGAGGCCGACCGGCCACTTTGGCGATTCCCCTCGCCCTGCCTTCGTAAGGAATTCGGGACTCACTTTGCACAGAAAATCGGAGAGTATGTAGTTCGCGCCTTTGCCGTCCGCGCGATGAATCACCTGAATCGGCTGCGCAGGAAGCTTCATCGCAGGATTCAGTTTGGCGATGGCGGGATCGTTCCAGAACTTCGCCTTGCCCAGGAAAACATCCGCGAGCACCGGTCCAGAGAGCCGAAGCTCCCCGGGCGTATTGGGCAAGTTATACACGACGGCAATGCCAATGAGGACGGTCGGCAATTCGAGCACCGGGAGAGCCGCACTCTTTACGCCGTTTTCCGGAATAGGCGCATCGCCGCCGCCCAAGTCGCCCACGCCTGCAAGAATCTTGCTAGCGCTTTCGGCAGTGCCTTCGGGAAGATAGCGCAACTGTGTTTCTGGATGTTTCGCATGGTAAGCATCACCCCAGGCAACATACAGAGGCTCCGGAAGGCTGGAACCCGTGGCCACCAAAGTGGTCGACGTCTGCGCTTGTCCGGCGGGGAAAATGCCTGATAGCGACGTCGCTAGCAAGAAACACGACAGTCGTGCACACAATTGGGCGCGTCTGTTCACAATGCTTCTCCTCGAAGGGAAATGACCCTGATGTATCTACGCTAATACTGTGGAGCACTGCGGGCCGCGGAAAGATGGTATGGCGTGCCGAAACTTGCATTGCCCGTAACGCTCAGTTCCCTCTCGGAAGGGCTTGCTCATGCTAAGTATTCAAATTCAGCAACGGTTCCCCGTTACGCAGCGTCACAGAAGCGACACCACGACGCGCCGGAGGCAATTGTGCGAGCGATCTTGCTGCTGACCATCTCTAACATCTTCATGACGTTTGCTTGGTACGGCCACCTCAAATACCGCAGCGAAGCGCTATGGAAAGTCATCCTCGCAAGTTGGGGCATCGCCTTCTTCGAATACTGTTTCCAGGTTCCAGCAAATCGCATCGGCTCGTACGAGTTTACGACCGCTCAGCTCAAGACCATCCAGGAAGTGATCACGCTAGCAGTATTCTCTGTCTTTTCCATCTTGTACCTGGGCGAGAAACTGAAGTGGAATTATGCGGCAGGTTTTGGCTGCATCGCCCTCGCCGTGTTCTTCGTATTTCACAAATGGTGAGCGCATCACGCGATTCGGTGCGGTGCCCAGGCAACCATGTCCTGCCGCTTGGCGAAGTGCAACAGGGGCAGTTCCTCGGGCGCAGCTAGTGCTCCCACCGCCGAGGTCATTGAGTTTCGCGTGAATTGCGCTTCGGCTGGCTGTAGCAGCCAGGGCGGATGATGGATTTCGCCGCGGTAGATTTGTCCGTCCGAAGCTGCCGAATACAGGCAATAGCGCTCCGTCAGGAAGTGCTCCAGCGTTCCCTGCTGCGCTTCAAAGAATTCTTCGGCTGGCCGGTATCGCGCCTCAAAAGCAGCACCCGGCGCGCCTGGATGAGAACGATTGCTTTGATACTGAATCCAGCCCTCGACTTCGTTGCACCTCATGCGCGCATTGAAATAGGGCAGATGAAAGGACAGCCGTGCCGCCGCCACGGCTACAGGATTTGCAGCATCCAGGCTGAAGAACCAAACACCGGGCTTGCCCTCTGACGTGACATAAGTGCGAACATTTAACTCCGCAAACGCCGAGAGCCATGGCAGCGGAGGCGTCCAGCGCAATCGCACACCCGACATGCGGAACGGCACAATGCCGAGCCACGCCTGCCCCTTGAATGTGTCAATCTCAAGTCTGGCTGGAATGTGGGGCCGCAGCACCGCGGCATCCACTGCCCAGTGAGCAAACAGAAGATCGTGCCATGACTGCGCCATGATCCACGGCCCGGAGGGCAGCGGCCACGGGCGATGCGCAGTGCGATCAAGTATTGACGACATCATACGTGACGCGGGACTCTCGACAGCTTCGCCCGTTCAATATACCCTTCGTAGGCGGCAAAGAATCGAATCCTCGAGATTACAAATCGTTCAAAAGCTTCAAAAGCAGCAAGGAGAAATAACATGCAACGCAAAGGGAGTGCCGTCTGGCAGGGTGACCTCAAGAGCGGCAAAGGATCGATTTCCACCGAGAGCGGCGTCCTCAAGCAAACCCAGTATTCCTTCAGTACGCGTTTCGAGAACGGCGTCGGCACCAATCCCGAAGAGCTGTTGGCCGCGGCGCACGCCGGGTGTTTCACGATGGCGCTCTCTGCGCAGCTTGGCGGCGCGGGCTTGACCGCCCAGAAGCTGGAGACCACCGCAACCGTGAGTCTCGAAAAAGTCGGCGACGGCTTCAGCATCACCAAGAGCCATCTCGACCTCGTTGCTCGCGTGCCCGGCGCCGACAAAGCCAAATTTGATGCCGCTGTGAAAGCTGCGGAAACCGGCTGCCCCGTTTCCAAACTTTTCAAAGCCGAAATCTCCGTCAGCGCGCGTTTGGAATCCTAAGCCAGGGTGTTCCCCGCCTAGCCGACGAATTAATGACTTCCGCGATTCCAGCTCCGGGCGAATTTTTAGCGGGCGTTCTGCTTTTTCTCATCGTGGTCTGGGACGCCTTTGAAGCTATCATTCTGCCGCGCCGCGTAACGCGAAAGTTTCGCTTGACCAGGCTGTTTTTCCGGTTTACGTGGGGAGTTTGGAAATTCCTGGTGAACCTGGTGCCGGCGCGCAAGCCGCGTGAAGCATTGTTCGGCTTTTATGGACCGCTCTCGCTGCTGCTGCTCATCGGAGTCTGGGCCATCGGCCTGGTGTTCGGTTTCGGGCTGATGCAATACGGAACAGGCTCAGCGCTCGTCGGTGGAGGCTCGCATCCTGGCTTCTGGACCGACGTGTACCTGAGTGGAACCACATTTTTCACGCTGGGCCTGGGGGACGTTGTGCCTCGCTCCGGCTTGGCGCGCTTACTCGTGGTTGCCGAAGGCGGCTTCGGTTTCGGGTTCCTGGCGGCGATCATCGGCTACCTGCCGTTCATCTACAGCTCTTTCTCCCAGCGCGAAGTGAACATTTCACTGCTTGACTCCCGCGCCGGCACTCCCCCGACCGCCGGGGAACTGCTGCGCCGCCACAGTTACGAAGGCGGCCAGGATGCCTTGCGCGAGCTCCTCAAGGACTGGGAATTGTGGTCCGCTGAATTGATGGAGAGCCACCTCTCCTATCCTGTCCTAGCGTTCTTTCGCTCCCAGCACGATAACCAGTCGTGGATCGCTTCGCTTACCGCAATTCTCGACACCTGCGCGCTGCTCAAGGTCGGCATCGAGGACGCCTGCGAGCGCCAGGCTGAACTTACGTTTGCCATTGCGCGCCATGCCGTCGTCGACCTGTCGCAAGTCTTCGGCACCGAACCAAAAGCTCTTCCGCACGCTCGTCTCACACCAGCGGAACTGAGCCACATCCGAGACACGCTGGCGCAGCATGGCTTGAAATTGAAAGGAGGCGAGGAAGCGGATCACAAGCTCAGCGCGTTGCGCGGCATGTACGAGCCTTACATATTCGCGCTGGCGACTTACTTGAATCAATCCCTGCCTCCTTGGATTCCGCAGAAAAAAGGAAAGGACAACTGGCAGACCACCGCCTGGGGCGAGTCCGCAGGTCTAGTGGAAAAAAAGGCGGAAACGGTAAGCGTCGACGACCACTTCTAAATAGCGGTGCAGCCTTCCAACCGCGCTCTGCGTAAAATTTGTCTCCTAAAAGCTCTAGCTCGCAATTCTATGGAGAACTCACATGAAGGCAATTCGTGTACATCAATTCGGCGGCCCGGAAGTACTGAAACTAGAAGAGGTCCCCACACCCAAACCAGATGCGGGTCAATTGTTGGTGCATGTACGCGCCGCGGGCGTCAATCCCTACGATACCTACATGCGCGCCGGCACTTACGCCATCAAGCCGCAACTGCCGTACACGCCGGGCTCGGACGCCGCCGGCACGGTTGAAGCCATCGGGACCGGCGTAACCAAGGTGAAGCCGGGGGATCGCGTTTACACAGCGCGAACTTTGACCGGAGCGTACGCCGAATATACGCTCGCGCTCGAAGAGCAGGTACACCCCCTGCCCGAAAACATTTCCTTCGAACAGGGCGCTGGAGTTTGGGTTCCCTACTGTACCGCGTACCAGGCGCTGCATCACTTCGCCAAAGCGCGAGCCGGCGAAACGATCCTGGTGCACGGGGCAAGCGGTGGAGTGGGCACGGCATCGGTGCAAATGGCCCGCGCGATGGGGTTGACGGTGTTCGGAACCGCCGGAACTGACAAAGGGCTGGACCTTGCAAAGCGCGAAGGCGCGCATCAAGCGTTCAATCACGCCAAGCCTGGATACCAGGAAGAAATCATGAAAGCGAGCGGCGGTCGAGGCGTGGATGTGATTCTGGAAATGCTGGCGAACGTAAACCTAGGTGGCGATCTCAAGATGCTTGCTCTAGAGGGGCGCGTTGTGGTCATCGGCAGCCGCGGCGATGTGACCATAACTCCCCGCGACCTGATGTCGCGTCGCGCTTCCGTTCGCGCATTCACTTTGTGGGCAGCGCAGCCCGCGGAAATGGCGGAAATCCACGCCGCGCTCTTCGCAGGCATGGAGAACGGCACGCTCCGCCCCGTGGTCGGCAAGAAACTGCCCCTCGCGGAGGCGGCTCGCGCGCACAAAGAAGTCTTGGAGCCAGGCGCCGCTGGCAAGATCGTCCTTCTCCCTTGATGCCTGTGGCGAACCTGAGTGAACGGGCGCGGACGGGACTACCCGGTGTCCATCGTTGACTGTTTCGGTAGCCTCCGTATAATCGATGGCACCGCAGCCAGTCAGCAGCTCGGACGGAAAACGCTACTCGTGCACACACCCATTCTCACTTCGGCACTGCTCGCCGCGCATACCACCAGCGTCGGCCAGTATTGGCACAAAATCACAGACCCGACTTTTAAAGGCATTTATCACGTCAACGCCTTTGACTTGGCGATGATGATTCCCTACTTCCTGGTGCTTTTTGTTCTTGCGACGTACGGCTTGCACCGCTATTGGTTGGTGTACGACTACTACAAATACGCGCGAAACACACCCGGGCCGCCGCCGGAAACTACCCACTGGCCGCGTGTTACTGTCCAGCTTCCCATCTTCAATGAACGCTACGTCATCGAGCGTCTCGTTGAAGCCGTATCCCGTTTCGATTATCCGCACGACCTGCTCGACGTTCAGGTTCTCGACGATTCAACCGACGAAACACAGCAGGTCGCGAGTGCTTGTGTCGCTCGGTTCGCGGCCCAGGGGCTCCCGATCACGCATATTCACCGCGCCAACCGGGAAGGCTACAAGGCCGGCGCGCTGGAAAACGGTTTGAAAACCGCGCGCGGCGAGTTCGTCGCCATTTTCGACGCGGACTTTATTCCCGCTCCCGATTTTCTACGGCGCAGCATTCCTTATTTCCAGAACGAAAAGATTGGAATGGTGCAAACGCGCTGGACATATTTAAATCGCGATTATTCGCTGCTCACGCAGGTTGAAACGATTTTGCTCGACGGTCATTTTGTTGTCGAGCACGGTGCGCGCTCGCGTCGCGGCACTTTTTTCAACTTCAACGGCACGGCGGGCGTTTGGCGCCGGCAAGCCATCGAAGATGCCGGCGGCTGGGAGCACGACACGCTGACCGAAGACACCGATCTTTCCTATCGCGCGCAGTTGTATGGTTGGAAATTTCTCTACCTTCCTGACATTGAATGCGCTTCCGAACTGCCCGTTGACATGAATAGCTTCAAGGTACAACAAGCGCGCTGGGCAAAAGGCTTGATGCAAACCGCGAAGAAAATTCTGCCTCGCGTAATGAAGTCCGATGCGCCTTGGCACATCAAAGCCGAAGCCTTCTTCCACCTCACCGCCAACATCAGCTATCCATTCATGGTGCTGCTCTCAACCATGCTCTTGCCTGCCATGATTGTGCGGTTCTATCAAGGGTGGGTCCAGATGCTGGTGATCGACCTGCCGCTGTTCCTGGCGTCCACCTGCTCAATCTCCAGCTTCTACCTTGTGGCACAAAGAGAGCTACGCCCGAAGAGTTGGTGGCGCACTTTCCTGTACATGCCTTTTGTAATGGCCACCGGCATCGGAATTTCCGTTCGCAACGCTCAAGCCGTCATCGAAGCCATTATCGGCAAGAAGAGCGAGTTCGCGCGCACGCCCAAATACAAAATCGAAGGCAAGCAAGACTCTTTTGTAACAAAAAAATACAGGAACAAAGCCGGCTGGATGCCTTATGCGGAAGTCCTGCTCGGCGTCTACTTCTTCTTCACCGTGCTCTACGCCATCTTCAACGAAAACTACGCCACCGTGCCGTTCTTGCTGCTCTTCGTGTGGGGGTATCTCTACACCGGCTTCATGTCCCTGGGGCAAACCTACTTCGCGCATCTACGTTTTGGCGTAAACGCGCCGGAAATGCGGCCCGCGTCTTCGGGCGCGCCCGGCTTCTAATTCCATCCAGGCAAAAAGAAATCTCCGGGAATCGCGGGTGGGGTGTGTCGCGATTCCCGGAGGTCTGCGTAGCGCCGGGCTCCCTTCACTGAGCCGTCGCAGCAGAAACGGTGGTATACGGGGCACTCACTGGGGAAACTCGAAGAGCGCGCTCGCGCCGGGTCGCCGCCATGGCGTACAGCACGATGGAAATTATTCCGCCAAACAGAATCAGCGCGATTCCCAGATCGATCACGGCCACTCGCGTCATTCCAGCTTCTAAGGTCGCATCCTCGCCGCTGGCAACGGCCAGAGCGGAGGCTGAGTCGTTACCTTCCGTCTTTGCGGGAATATAGTTCTGCGCGCTCCGCACGACCGCCGTTTTTTGCGCCGCTGGTGTTCCAGGGTGGATGTCAAAGTAAGTGGGATCCATGTCCTGTTGTGCGCGAGCCGAGCCTGCCATCAACAGCGCAGCTCCCAATCCCACTAGCACCATCTGGATCCGAATTCTTTTTTGAGATTTCATGTTGCCCTCCACTTCGCCTCTTAAATTCCTGGGATGTCTTGAAAGATTGCAACTCCGCTGCCAATGACCTCGCGAAGCTCGATCTTTCCGGTGGTACGCCAAAATCGCTGGTACTGCGCAACTTACGAAAATGGTAGCGGACAACCATGTTGACGGCCGAGGCTCACGCACGTGCGTTCTCTCCATTCAGAGACAGCCCGCCTATCTGTTCGGATAGAGCTTCACGAGAGTGGTAGCCCCGCGAGGTTTGGGGCTAGAATACGCAGCAGCCTGGCGGCTCCTTTGTCTGCGCGACCCTGGCAAGGCTCAACCGTGCAACCTAAGCTCGTAGCTCTCAGCGGTCCCCTCGGAAAGTCCGAATTCCGCTTCTCGGCGCCGTTATCGATCGGCCGAGACGCCGCCAATCCAATTTGTATCGAAGACCTGGCCGTTTCTCCTCGTCACTGCCAGATCGCCCTCCAGAATGAAAGCTTCCTGCTCACTGACCTGGACACCGCCTCCGGCACGTTCGTCAACGGCATCCCCGTCAAGCAGCGTGTCCTCACCCCGGGCGATCAGATCGCCGTCGGCAACTCCCTCTTCCTCTTTCAGGTGGAGGGCGCCGCTGCTCAGGCAATCAGTCCCGTGCAGCTCGACGACGCATCCTCGGCCAGCGGTCAGGAACAGCAACTGCGCCACGATGAGCTGCTCTATTTGCATCCGGAATCGTTGGCTGCCCTCCCGCAGTCCGCGCGATTGGACCGCGCGCTCAGTACACTGCTGAAAATCAGCACGGCGATCGGCTCAATACGCGACGTCGAGTCGCTGCAATGGCAACTTCTGGGCATGATCTTCGACGTCATACCCGCGGAGCGCGGCGCCATTCTCCTGGTCGACCGTAGCGCCGCCGAAGTCTCATCGCCCGTGGCGTGGGATCGCGTCTCCGGCCCTGATCATCCGGTGCACGTCAGCCGCTCACTGGTCCGCCGCGTGACTGAGGGCGGCGTCGCCATTCTTGACAATGAAGTCTGCGAGCTCGGTTCACGCTCCGACGACCACGCCTCACCCGTGCGTTCACTCCTCTGCGTGCCTCTTACGGTTGCAGGTTGCCCGTGCGGGATCATCTATCTCGATTCCGCAAATGCCAGCGCGTCTTTCACAAAAGATGATTTGCAGCTTCTCGCGGCGATCGCAGGACTCGCTGCAATTGCCATAGAGAACGCCCGCCAATTCGAGCGCCTCGGCAGCGAGAATCAGCGCCTGCGCGCCGAGGTCAGCCTGCAGCACGATATGGTTGGCCAGAGCCCTCGCATGCGCCAGGTCTACCAATTTATTGAAAAAGTTGCCCCCAGCGATTCCACGGTCTTGATCCACGGCGAAAGCGGTACAGGCAAGGAGTTGGCCGCGCGCGCTATCCACAAAAATAGCCCGCGCAAGGAGCAACCGTTCATGGCGCTAAATTGCGCCGCACTAACGGAAACACTCCTCGAAAGCGAGCTGTTCGGGCACGAGAAGGGAGCCTTCACCAGCGCTATTTGTCAGAAGAAAGGGTTGCTGGAAGTCGCCGAAGGTGGAAGCGTGTTCCTGGACGAAGTTGGCGAACTCTCCATGACATTGCAGGCCAAGCTGCTGCGTGTTCTTCAGGAGCGCGAATTCGTCCGCGTCGGCGGTACGCGGCCGATCAAGCTCAACGTGCGCTTTCTGGCCGCTACGAACAAAGACTTGCAGAAGGCGGTTCGCGAAGACGCTTTCCGCACCGACCTGTTCCATCGGCTAAACGTCATATCCTTCACCTTACCTCCTCTGCGTGAACACCCCGACGACATCCCGCTCTTGGCCGAGTATTTCGCCGCGCGTTACGCCAAACGATGCAATCGCGATGTCGAAGGGATTTCCGCGGAGGCCCGCGCCTGCCTCGCTCAATACGATTGGCCCGGCAACATCCGCGAATTGGAAAATGCGATGGAGCGCGCCGTGGTCATCGGCTCGTCTAGCTTTATTCTTCCAGAGGATTTACCGGAGACCTTGCTCGAAGGTTCGCCCACTTCTACTGCTGTTTCCGGCCGGTATCACGACGCGATTCGAAACCTAAAGAAACAGCTCATCCTCAACGCCTTTGAACAAAGCGGCGCAAGCATCACGGAAGCCGCTAAGCTCTTGGGGCTAAACTCCAACTATCTGCATCGACTCATCCGCAACTTAGACTTACGCTTGGCCCTGAGGAAAGACACCAAAGTCTAGTCGGTCCGCTTAGCGCCAAAAAAGAACAGAGGACAAACCCAAGTGGCTTGCCCTCTGTTGCTTCAGACTATATCTTATGTCTGGCTCTATCTGTTATGTCTGGGAGGTTGCGCGTGTTACGCGACCGTTCGCCCGCGCAGGAAATGCACAATGATCGAAATAACCGCCAACACGAGCAGAATGTGAATGACCCCGGTAGTGACGTGAAACGCGACGAACCCTAGCAGCCAGAGCACCAGCAAAACCAAACCGATTAAAGCCAACACAGAACCTCCTGGACGAAATAATTCGTCTTCATCTGCCGCAGCATATCCCGTGCCGCGCTCCCCGCACATCGGGCAATCGTCGTACGAAACCGGCCAATTTGCGGTACCGACACCCGGAATGGCCGCTCTCTGCCAGGGTTTTCCTGTAGATGGATTCGGTGGGGTCGACTCCTGTCAGCGCAGAATTAACGTGGATTGGCTCGCAACGCGCCACCACGTGCCAATTTGATTGACCCCACGTCCGTCAAGCGTCCACGCCGCAGAAACGGTTTGCACGCCCTCCCTCCTCGCTTCGCTTCGGCAAGTCTTGTGCTAGCTTAGTTCAGCTCTATGAAGCTTTGGGAGGCGGTTGGCAGCGATAGCCGTTGAACCAACTGACCGAACCGGTGATCAACGATAGCAAGGGATCATGGATAAATCGCGTTTCGCGCGCGGCGTTTGGCTTCGCAGCGTTCCTTCTGCTGTCCTCTGTTTTTCTCGACGCGCAATCGACGAATGCATCGCTAACCGGGCGGATCACCGACTCAGGCAAGGCGGTTGTCCCAGGTACGAAAGTCGTCGTGATCAACACCGGCACGCGAATCCACTACGAAACCATCACGAATGAGATAGGAAGCTATTACCTTACGGACCTGCCTCCTGGGAGCTATCGCATCGAAGTGGAGAAGCTAGGATTTAAA
>Ga0209131_1000475_pt1 | contig 29047 bp, 25 predicted proteins | sample GraSoi_2013_40cm_FD_185826 | JGI IMG/M metagenome (GOLD analysis project Ga0209131, IMG submission 185826) | Grasslands soil microbial communities from the Angelo Coastal Reserve, California, USA - Sample 9_17_2013_40cm (SPAdes) (version 2) | ecosystem: Environmental > Terrestrial > Soil >... | reverse complement strand
GGCGGGCCAGGCCGGGGCGCTCATGTACGTGGTGATCGAGGGCCTGGTATCGATTTCGATCCGCGGCGCCGTGGTCGAGCGCGTCGGAGCGGGCGGCATCTTCGGCGAGATGGCGCTGGTCGACCAGTCGCCGCGCGCGGCAAACGCGGTGGCCGAGGCCGATTGCGCGCTGCTCGCGATCAACCGCAACGTGTTCCTGAACCTCGTGAAGTCCGAGCCGAGATTCGGCATCGCGCTGCTCTCGGCCATGGCTGAACGCCTGCGCAATACCGCCGCGGCACTGTAGAATTTTCACCACCTTAGGGAGGAAAGACAATGAAGACCGCCGTTGCTCTGCTCGCCGCTGCCGCATTGGGCTTCACCGCGGCGGCCGCCGCACAGGAAAGCACGCTGAAGAAGATCAAGGACTCGGGCTCGATCACCATCGGCCATCGCGACGCCTCGATCCCCTTCTCCTACTACGACGACAAGCAGCAGGTGGTGGGCTACGCGGTGGACCTGTGCCTGCGGATCGTCGACGCGGTGAAGGCCGAGCTCAAGCTGCCGAAGCTCGAGACCAAGTACCAGCTCGTCACCTCGGCCAACCGCATTCCGCTGATGGCGAACGGCACCATCGACCTCGAGTGCGGCTCGACCACCAACAACCTCGAGCGCCAGAAGCAGGTCTGGTTCACCATCACCCACTTCGTCACCGCCAACCGCTGGGTGGCGAAGAAGTCGGCCAAGCTGCAGAAGCTCGCCGACCTCAAGGGCAAGACCATCGTCTCGACCGCCGGCACCACCAACATCAAGCAGATCACCGAGATCAACGGCCAGCAGAACCTCGGCATGAACATCATCTCGGCCAACGGCCATCCCGAGGCTTTCCAGATGGTCGAGACCGGGCGCGCGGTGGCTTTCGTGATGGACGACATCCTGCTCTACAGCCTTGCCGCGCAGTCGCGCAATCCCAAGGACTACGAGATCTCCGCCGATGCGCTGTCGGTCGAGCCCTACGGCATCATGCTGCGCAAGGACGACAACGAGTTCAAGAAAGTGGTCGACGCGGCGATGACCAACATCTACAAGTCCGGCCAGATCAACGCGATTTACGACAAGTGGTTCCAGAAGCCGGTGCCGCCGAAGGGCATCAACCTGAACGTGCCGATGAGCGAGCAGTTCAAGAAAGTGGTCAAGAACCCCACCAGCTCGGGCGACCCCGCCGACTATAAGTAGTCGTAAGTAGTTCACCCCGGGAGGGGCGTGCACTACAGCTGGCACTGGAAGGTCCTGCTCGAAACCGAGCCCGGCGGCAGCGGGACCTATCTCCATTACCTGATCGTCGGCCTGGGCTGGACGCTCGCCACCGCGCTCGCCGCGTGGGTGATCGCGCTCACGCTCGGCGCCTTCGTCGGTACCGTGCGCACCACCAACCTGCGCTGGGCGGTGCGCCTGGGCAACTTCTACGTCGAGATCTTCCGCAACGTCCCGCTCATCGTGCAGATGTTCCTGTGGTTCTTCGTCGTGCCGGAGCTGCTGCCCAAGGCGCTGGGCGACTTCGTCAAGCAGATGCCGCCGCCGTGGGGCTCTTACCTGCCGGCGGTGATGTGCCTGGGCATCTTCACCTCGGTGCGCGTCGCCGAGCAGGTGCGCGCGGGCATCAACTCGCTGCCGCGCGGCCAGCGCTTCGCGGGCACGGCGATGGGCCTCACCGAGGCCCAGACCTATCGCCACGTGATCCTGCCGCAGGCCTTCCGCATCATCTTGCCGCCGCTCACCTCGGAGTTCATGAACGTCATCAAGAACTCCTCGGTCGCTTTGACCATCGGCCTGCTCGAGCTCACCGGCCGGGCGCGCGCCATGCAGGAATTCAGCTTCCGCGTGTTTGAGGCGTTCACCGCGGCAACGGTGATCTACCTGCTCACCAACCTGATCGTGGTGCTGCTGATGCGCGGCATCGAGAAGAAGGTGCGCGTGCCGGGCCTGATCGCGGCCGGCGGAGCGCCGATGGCGGGACACTGATGGACTCCGGCTTCGACTTCGACGTCATCGAGCGCTCGCTCGGCTATCTGTTCCGCGAGGGCATGACGTTCACCATCACCCTCACGCTGATCGCGATGACCGGCGGCATCATCTTCGGCACGCTGCTCGCGATGATGCGGCTCTCGAGCATCAAGCCGGTGTCGTGGCTCGCCGGCGCGTACGTCAACCTGATGCGCTCGATTCCGCTGGTGCTGGTGATCTTCTGGTTCTTCTTCCTCGTGCCCTACATCGGCGCGTGGGTCATCGGCTCGAACCAGCCGATCAAGGTCGGCGCCTTCTATTCCGCGGCCATCACCTTCACGATGTTCGAGGCCGCCTACTACTGCGAGATCATGCGCGCCGGCATCCAGTCGATCGCGCGCGGCCAGGTGTGGTCGGGCTACGCGCTCGGCCTCAACTACTGGCAGACCATGGGCCACATCGTGCTGCCGCAGGCCTTCCGCAACATGGTGCCGGTGCTGCTCACGCAGACCATCATCCTGTTCCAGGACACTTCGTTGGTGTACGTCATCTCCGCGACCGATTTTCTCGGCGCGGCCTCGAAGGTGGCCAACCGCGACTATCGCCTGGTCGAGATGTACAGCTTCGTCGCGGTGGTGTACTTCATCGTCTCCTACAGCCTGTCGCTCGTCGTCAAGCGTCTCCAGAACAGGATCGCCATCATCCGATGATCTCCATCAAAAACGTCAGCAAGTGGTACGGCAACTTCCAGGTGCTGACCGATTGCAGCACCGAGGTTTCCAAGGGCGAGGTAGTGGTAGTCTGCGGCCCCTCGGGTAGCGGCAAGTCGACGCTCATCAAGACGGTCAACGGCCTCGAGGCCTTCCAGAAGGGCGAGATCCTGGTCGACGGCATCTCGGTTGGCGATCCGAAGACCAACCTGCCCAAGCTGCGTGCGCGCATCGGCATGGTGTTCCAGAACTTCGAGCTGTTTCCGCACATGAGCGTCACCGAGAACCTGACCCTCGGCCAGATCAAGGTGCTCGGGCGCACGCAGGCGGAGGCGCGCGACAAGGGCCTCAAGCTGCTCGAGCGCGTCGGCCTGATCGCGCACAAGGACAAGTACCCCGGCCAGCTCTCCGGCGGCCAGCAGCAGCGCGTGGCGATCGCGCGCGCGCTATCGATGGATCCGATCGCGATGCTGTTCGACGAGCCGACCTCGGCGCTCGACCCCGAGATGATCAACGAGGTGCTCGACGTCATGGTGGAGCTCGCGCGCGAGGGCATGACCATGATGGTGGTGACTCACGAGATGGGCTTCGCGCGCAAGGTCGCGCACCGCGTCATCTTCATGGACGCCGGCAAGATCGTCGAAGACGCGAAGAAGGACGACTTCTTCGGCACGCCGCGCTCCGAGCGCGCGCAGCTGTTCCTCTCCAAGATCCTGCACCACTAGCGCGCCGCCGGGACCGGCGGCCTCTCGACCTTGGCGCGCACCTCCGCGGAGATGCGATAGTCGGGATAGCGCTTGCGGAATTCGGCGAGCGCCTTGTCGGCTTCCTCGTCCATGCCCAACTCGCGCATGCGGCCGATGCGCTGCAGCCACTGCTCCGGCGTTTCGACGATCCGTGCCTGCGCCTGCGATCTCGCGCGCGGTTCCGCCGGCGCGGACAGTACCTGACCTGATGCGGCAGCCGGTGCGCCTCTCGACTCCGCGCGCTTTTCAGCCTGGGCGGCGTCTTGGCGAGCCGCTTCCTGCGCGGCTCGTGCAGCGGCCGCCTCGACTTCAGCCCGGGACGCAGGCGCGCTCGCCGGTGGAGCGGAGCCCGCGCCGATCGAGTCCGCTGGCGGTTCCGGCGTAAATCTCGGCGCACGTGCTTCCGCCGGGGCGGGCGGCGCTGCTTGAGGACGCTGCGGTGCGGCGCGCCGCTCTACGGCGGTGGGTGGTGGCGCCGCCGGCTCTGCCTTTTTCGCCAGCTCGTTTGCCGCGTCTCGCATCGGCGCTTCGGGCGCGGGCGGCGCCGACACGGCTTCCAGGTCGGGCTGCTGGCGCTCGACGTGCAAGGTGATGGCCACCGCGAAGACCAGCACCGCGGCAGCCGCCAGCGAGAAATACCAGCGATGGCGCCCGGCCGGCGTGACGAGCGGCGCGTGCGAATGGCCGGTGGCGCGGTGCGCCGCGGCGAGGATGTGCTGATCGAGCTCGCGCGACGGCTCCTCGCCGGGCAGCTCGCGATAGCGCTGGGTGACTTTCGGGTCGCGCTCGTCAGCCATCGTTCACCGCTGCCTTGAGCTTGGCGATCGCGTAGCGCAGGCGGCTCTTCGCCGCTTCCTCGCCGGATCCGGTGGCGGCCGCGATCTCCGCCACGCTGAGCCCGCCCTCCTCGTGCAGCAGGAACGCCTCGCGCTGCAGGGGCGGCAGTCCCTCGAGCGTCGCGGCAAAGCGCGACAGCGCCTGCCGCGCTTCAGCATGATCGGCCGGGTCGGGACTGCCGCCGGCGATCTCTTCGCCGTCGAGTTCGACCAGCGTCAGCCCGCGCTTGCGCCAATGGTCCACCAGGCGATTGTGCGCGATGGTGTAGAGCCAGGTGGTAAAGCGCGCCTTCGGCGAATAGCTCGCGCGCGCTTCGATCAGGCGCATCCAGATCTCCTGATAGAGCTCCTCGGCGACGGCGCGCACCTTGATGCTGCGCAGGACGAAGCGGAACAGACGCGTGCGGTGCCGCGTGTAAAGCATCTCGAAGGCCCGGGCATCCCCGCCGCGATAGGCGAGCATGAGCTCTTCGTCCGGGGACTCCGCCATGCATGGCGATTATCCCTGCGGATCGGGTGCAAAGCCGGGAAACGGACGCGGCAGCGGCGCCACCGGCACCGGCGCGCGAATCACCCCGCGCGCCAGGAGGTTGCGATAGCTGTCGTAATAGAGCGTGACCGTCTCGGCCGGCGCGCTGGAGGCGCGCTCGAAAGCGACGTTCTGTACGTAAGACGCCTCGCGGCGACCATGCCCGGTGCCCAGACGCGCCTCTTCTGCGGGCCCGGCATCGCGGCGCATCGCGCCGGCAGACTCGGGTGCGCTCTGGCGCAATGGGGCGATGGCTTGCGGCTCCGGCTTGCGGCGGAAGACGGCAACGCCGATGACGCCGACGTTATCCGGACGCCCGGTGCGCGCCGCATACGAGTCCGGCAGCGCGGTGAAGTAGAACGCCGCGGTCTCGCCGAGGCTCTTGCGCCAACCGAGGATGTCGTAGGCGCGGTGCGGGCCGAGGACATAGCCGGTCTGCGCCGGGTTGGCGGTTTCGCCGCTGATGACGTTCACGCCATCGACTGAAACCACCGTCAGCACGTCTTCACGCAGCCGGTTACGCACGCTGACCTGGTACTCGTTGCCGGGCTTGCCGACGATGTGTGCCCTGCCTTCGTGCCAGTGCACCGCGAGACGCCTTCCTTCCGTGCGGTCATATACCGAAAGGTCTAGCAAACCGCCGTGCGCTCGCACCTGCGCGGCGCACAGCAAAGCCAATACCGCCAAAACGGTTCGCGCTTTCACTTTCTTTCCTTTCTTCTGGTGGAGCTCGCCCCAACGGCGCGCTCTACAGTGTGAAACGTGCGCGAAATGCAAAAGGGTTAAGTGCGTAGCGATTTTTGCTACAACGGAAAAAACGCTGCGTGGCATAACGGCGCTCGCGTAGAATGCGCCGCTTCCTCGCGAGCGATGCCAAAGAAATGAAGAACGGCAAGCCCTTTCCAATTCCCGTGCGTGCGCGCTATTCGTGCGCGAAGTGCCCGGCGTATTGCTGCAGCTATCCCGAGATCGAGGTGACGCCGCGCGACATCGAGCGGCTCGCCAAGCGCTTCGAGCTCGGCTACCGCGAGGCCGAGGAGCGCTTCACCAAATACGACGCGAAAGAAAAGGTGCGCCTGCTAAGACACAAGAAGGACACGGTGTTCGCTACCGTGTGCACGTTCCTCGACCAGGAGAAGCGCCGCTGCACGGTCTATGAATCGCGTCCCGGCGTCTGCCGCTCCTACCCCGAGAGCAAGCACTGCGGCTATTACGACTTCCTGCGCTTCGAGCGCGCGCATCAAGCCGATCCCGAGTTTATTGCTTTGACTTAAGCGCCTTCTCGCGAATCGCGGAGAGGGTCATGGTCGGTGTAATCGCGTCCGGATCTATGCGCAGCTCGATCAGCGCCGGCTTGCCCGCCTTCGAAGCGCGCTCGAACGCCGGCGCGAAATCCTCGGTGCGCTCCACCGTCTCGCCGTGGCCGCCGAAGGCGCGCGCATACGCCGCGAAGTCCGGGTTCTTCAGCTCGGTGCCGTAGACCCGCCCCGGATACTCGCGCTCCTGGTGCATGCGAATCGTGCCGTACAGGCCGTTGTTCACGACCACGGCGACGAAGTTCGCGCCGTACTGCGCGGCGGTCGCGATCTCCTGCCCGGTCATCAGATAGTCGCCGTCGCCGCAGAGCGCGAACACCGTGCGCTTCGGTTCCGCCAGCTTGGCGGCCACCGCCGCCGGGTAGCCATAGCCCATCGAGCCGTTGGTAGAGCCGAGCTGCGTGCGGAAGCCCTTGTAGCGGAAATGCCGGTGCAACCAGCCGGCGAAGTTGCCCGCGCCGCCAGCGACGATGGTGTCTTGCGGCAGATGGTCCGAGAGCCAGCGGATGATCTCGCCGTACTGAACGCTTCCAGGCATCTGTCGCGGCTCGGTCCATTCGAGGAATTCCTTTCTCGCGGCGCCGGTGCGTTCCTTCCAGATCGCGCTCTTGAATGACAGGCGCTCGAGGGCTTCGACAAACTGCGCGTTTCCCGAGTTGATCGCCAGCGCCGGGCGGTAAACGCGCCCCAGCTCCTCGGCGCCCGCGTGCACGTGAATCAGCGTCTGCCGCGGCACCGGGGCTTCCACCAGGCTGTACGCGCTGGTCGTCATCTCGCCCAGGCGCGCGCCGATCACCAGCAGCACGTCGGCATCCTTGACGCGCTGCGCGAGCTTCGGGTTGATGCCGATGCCGACGTCGCCGATGTAATTCTCGCTGCGGTTGTCGAAAAGATCCTGGCAGCGGAAAGAGGTGCCGACGCCGAGGCCGTTCGCCTCGATCCAGCGCTGCAGCCGCGTGCAGGTCTCGCGGTCCCAGCCGCCGCCGCCGAGCAGCACGAAGGGGCGCTGTGCGCTCTCGAGCAGTTTGCGGACTTCGTCCATCTGCCGCGGCGCAGGCGCCGGGCGTACGACGTGATGCTTCGGCACGTCGGCTACCGCGGCTTCCGCGAACAGCGCGTCCTCCGGCAATGCGAGCACCACCGGTCCGGGGCGACCCGCGCAGGCGGTGTGGAATGCGTGGCTGACGTACTCCGGGATGCGCTCGACGCGGTCGATCTGCGCGACCCACTTCGCCATCTGGCCGTACATGCGCCGGTAGTCGATTTCCTGGAAAGCCTCGCGCTCGGCGAATTCATTCGGCACCTGGCCGATGAAGACGACCATCGGCGTCGAATCCTGCAGGCCGGTGTGCACGCCGATCGCGCCGTTGGTGGCGCCCGGACCGCGCGTCACGAACAGCACACCCGGCTCGCCGGTGAGCTTGCCGTAGGCCTCGGCCATGTAAGAGGCGCCACCTTCCTGCCGGCAGACGATGAAGGAAATCTTCTCGCGCAGATCGTGCAGTCCATCGAGCACCGGCAGGTAGCTCTCGCCGGGCACGCCGAAGGCCATTTTCACGCCCTGCGCGGCGAGCGCGTCGGCGACGATGCGGCCGCCATGGCGCGTTTTCAGATCCGATTTCATGCCGCCACCTTCTCAAAGGCGCCGCGCAACGCGGCACAAATTTCTGCGACGGCGACATTCGCGGTGTCGATGACGCCGCCAAAAAGAATGAAGCCGTGCACCATGTCGGCGAACTCGCGGTAAGCAACGCTTACGCCGGCCGCTTTCAGCTTCTCGGCGTAGGCGCGGCCTTCATCGACCAAAGGGTCATAGCCCGCGGTGATGACGAGCGCCGCCGGCAGCTTGGCGTGGCTCTTCGCGAGCAGCGGCGAAGCGCGCCAGTCCAGCCAGTCTTTCTCGTTGGGCAGGTAGGCGCGGCGGAAATAGTTGATCGAATCGCGCGTCAGCAGGTAGCCCTGCCCGTTGCGCTCGTGCGAGGCGCTGGCGAGCCGCTGGTCGGTCGCGGGATATATCAAGAGCTGGAACGCGATCGCCGGTCCCTGCTGCTCCCGTGCGAGCAGTGCGATGGTCGCGGCCAGATTGCCACCGGCGCTGTCGCCGCCGACGGCGATGCCGTGGATTTTCAGCTTGGCGGCGTTCTCCGCGACGTAGCGTGTCGCGGCAAAGCAGTCGTCCACCGCCGCCGGGAACGGATATTCCGGCGCGAGGCGATAGTCCACCGAGAACACCACGCAGCGCGCGCCCACGGCGAGGCTCCGGCAGAGCACGTCGTGCGTGTCGAGATCGCCGATGGTCCAGCCGCCGCCGTGGAAGTACATCAGCGCCGGAAGGGTTTCGCCAGCCGAATGTTCAAATGCGGGTCGATAGACGCGCATCGCGTAGTTCTCGAACGCGAGCAACCGCACCTCGGCGACTTCAGGCGCGTTCGGCGCGAGCACCGCGCGCGTATCGCGGTAGATCCGCCGCGCGACGAACGGCGAGACGGTGTGATACGGCGGCAGGGGCGAGCGCGCGACGCGCTCGAGCAGTGCCTGCACTTGCGGATGCACGCTCATTGAACCGCGGCGAGCATCTTCTTCAGACGATCGACGAAGAACGGCGCGCATTTCATGACGCGCGTCTCCTGCCGCTCCAGCAGCGGCCGGATCTTGACGAGATAGGCCTGCCAGTCCGGATCGGCGGACATCGCGGCGCGGCACTTGTCGCGCTGGTCGAGGCTGTCGTAGGCCCACATGTGCACGATCATGTTGAGCGGGCCGACCTCGGTGAAGTAGTAGCCCACCATGTGCGGCAGGTGCTTGAGCTGCACCTTCATGCCGTCTTTCTGGTAGTGCTTCAGGTATTCGGGCACGCTGCCGGTCTTCAGCGTGTACATGCGTTCTTCGACGTACATGGCCGTTCGATTATAGTGGCCGCACCATGGACGACATCAACACGCTGCGCCGCATCCTGCGCGAGTGCCGCACGTTGGCGGTGGTCGGCCTCTCGGCCGACTGGTACCGCCCGAGCTATTTCGCGGCGAAGTACATGCAGGAGCACGGCTACCGCATCGTGCCGGTCAACCCGAAATACCGCGAGGTGCTCGGCGAGAAGTGCTATCCGTCGCTGCGCGAGGTGCCCGACAAGATTGACCTGGTCGACGTCTTCCGCAAGACCGCGGACGTCATGCCGATCGCCGAGGACGCCATCGCCATCGGCGCCAAGGTGCTCTGGCAGCAGCTGGGGGTCAAAAACGAGGCCGCCGCGGCCAAGGCCCGGGCCGCCGGCCTGGAGACGGTCATGGACCGCTGCGTCAAGATCGAGCATGGCCGGCTGTTCGGCGGACTTAACTGGGTTGGTGTAAATACGCACATCATCTCGGCCAAACGACCCCGATGGCTCGCTTACTAGTGCCTGACTAGGGTATTCTTTTCGTCCATGGGGAGGACACTCAGGCTATTTGAGGGGCGGTTCGGCCGGCTGGTGCTCCGCGAGCTCGCCGCGCAGGAGCCCCTGGAGGCGCAGGCCGACCCGGCCATCGTGCTGCAGGCGAACTACGACGGCGTGCTGTTCCTCAACCCCGGCGAGGCGCACGTCACTCCCGGTGCCACCCGGATGCTGGTCGTGCATGCCTCCCGCGAGTGGCTGACCTCTTCCTTCCCCGCGGTGTTCGCGCGCGAAGATTCGCGGCCGTTCTCGCAAGGCGTCGAACCGATCACCCCGCGCATCCGCCAGCTCGCCGATGCGCTCGCGGTCGAGGTGCTGAACGACCGCTTCCTCTCGCCCGAGCGGCTCGGATTCATGCTGCAGGAGCTCTTGCTGTCGATCGTCGAGACCTATCTCGCGCGCCGGCGCGCCTCATCGCCCGCGTGGCGCGGCTCGCGCTTCGAGGACACCCGCATCCGGCGCGCCATCGCGCTGCTGCGGGCGCGGCCGAATAAAGAGCTCAACATGGACGAGCTCGCGAGCCAGGTTGGTCTTTCGCGCTCGCGCTTTTACGATCTGTTCCAGCTCTGCACCGGCTTCTCGCCGCGCGCCTACCTCGACATGCTGTGCATCGAGACGGCGGTCTCGCGCCTGTCTTCGGGCCGCGGCAAGATCGCCGAGGTGGCCGCCGAGCTCGGTTTTTCGGCGCAGAGCAACTTCACGCGCTTCTTCCTGAACCAGGTTGGCGTGCCGCCTTCCGAATACCGGCGGGCAGCGACCACGCAGCAGCGCGACGAGCCGCCGCCCAAGAATAAGGCGTAGCGCTCGTTTCTGGTGCGCGAAGGTGGCCGCTGGCGCGCAAAACCGCTAGTCTTCGCCCCCTAACGCCTCGGCACAGCGGTTGCTTTGTATTCACCCCAAAGGGGACAGCGGGTGAAACGCCGGCATTACGACGAGATGCACGGCGCGGATGGTGATGTCCGCGCGCATTTTCGCGCGCTTGCCGACTGGCTCGCCGAGACGCCCGCCGAGCGCGTAGCCGAGAAGCGCCGCGAAGCCGACCTCCTGTTCCATCGCGTCGGCATCACCTTCGCCGTTTATGGCGACGACGCCGGGGCCGAGCGCCTGATCCCGTTCGACACGATCCCGCGCGTCATCCCGAAAGCGGAGTGGGATGCGATCGTGAAGGGCCTGCGTCAGCGTGTGACCGCGCTGAACCGCTTCCTCCACGACGTCTACCACGAGCAGGAGATCCTGAAGGCGGGCGTGGTGCCCGCCGAGCAGGTGCTCACCAACGAGGCCTACCAGGTCTCGATGCTCGGTCTGGATCTGCCGAACCGCATCTACTCGCATGTCTCCGGCGTCGATCTGGTGCGCCACGAGGACGGCACCTACTACGTGCTCGAGGACAATCTGCGCACGCCCTCGGGCGTGTCGTACATGCTCGAGAACCGCAAGATGATGATGCGCCTGTTTCCGGAGCTCTTTGCCCGGCAGCATGTGCATCCGGTGGAGCACTATCCGGGCTTGCTGCTCGAGACGCTGCGCGCCGCAGCGCCCCCCGCGGTGCGCGATCCGGTGGTCGCGGTGCTCACACCCGGGCAGCACAACAGCGCGTACTTCGAGCACGCGTTCCTCGCGCAGCAGATGGGCGTGGAGCTGGTGGAAGGCGGCGATCTCTTCGTCAAGGAGGGCTTCCTCCACATGCGTACCACCAGCGGGCCGCAGCGCGTCGACGTGATCTACCGGCGCATCGACGACGCCTTCCTCGACCCGCTCGCCTTTCGCGCCGATTCGCTGCTCGGCGTCCCGGGGCTGCTCTCGGTGTACCGCGCGGGCAACGTGGCGCTCGCCAACGCCATCGGCACCGGTGTCGCCGACGACAAATCCACCTACCCGTACGTGCCCGAGATGATCCGCTTCTATCTCGGCGAGGAGCCGCTGCTGCAGAACGTGCCCACCTGGCAGTGCAAGCGGCCGCAGGACCTTGAGCTGGTGCTCGACAAGCTGCACGAGCTGGTGGTGAAGGAGGTGCAGGGCTCGGGCGGCTACGGCATGCTGATCGGCCCGGCGGCGAAGAAAGCCGAAATCGAAGCGTTCCGCGCGCGCATCAAGGCCAATCCCGCGAACTACATCGCGCAGCCGACGCTTTCGCTTTCGACCTGCCCGACTTTCGTCGAGCAGGGCCTCGCGCCGCGCCACGTCGATCTGCGGCCCTACGTGCTCTCGGGCAAGGTGATGGAGCTCGTGCCCGGCGGCCTGACGCGCGTGGCGCTGCGCGAAGGCTCGCTGGTGGTGAATTCGTCGCAGGGCGGCGGCACCAAGGACACTTGGGTGGTCGACTAATGCTGTCCCGGGTCGCCGACCGCATTTTCTGGATGAGCCGCCAGATGGAGCGCGCCGAGAACATGGCGCGCATTCTCGGTGTGACTTCCAACCTGGTGCTGCTCGATACCGGCAAGCTGCAAGAACAGAACCTGCTCGCTCCCCTGTCGATCACCGAAACCGAGGCGGCGTACCGCGAACGCCACGACAAGCTCGCGCTCCCGGCACTGATCGAGTTCATGGCGCTCGACGAGAAGAACCCCTGCTCGATCTACAGCTGCCTCAAGTGGGCGCGCGAGAACGCGCACGCCGTGCGCTGGCTGATCACCTCCGAGATGTGGGAGACGCTCAACGCCACCTGGCTCGAGATGCGCGCCATTCCGCGCAGTCGCGTCACCGGCGCCGGCGCCACCGCGTTTTTCGACTGGGTGAAGGAGCGCTCGCATCTGTTCCGCGGCGTGACCTACGGCACCATCGTGCGCGGCGAGGCATTCAACTTCTCGCGCCTCGGCACTTTCCTCGAGCGCGCCGACAACACCGCGCGCATCCTGGACGTGAAGTACCACATCCTGCTGCCCTCGGTGGAGGACGTGGGCGGCGCGCTCGACTATTACCAGTGGGCGGCGCTGCTGCGCTCGGTGTCGGCGTTCGAGACCTATCGCCAGCTCTACCGCGACCAGATCTTTCCGATCAAGGTGGCGCATCTCCTGATCCTCGAGCGGCGCATGCCGCGCTCGCTTGCCGCCTGCTTCGACCAGGTGAAGGAGGCGATGGCGCGCATCCGCGGCCAGAAAGACGAGCCGGCCAAGCGCCTCGCCTACGAGCTGCATGCGCGGCTCTCGTACGCCGACGTCGAAGAGGTGTTCCAGGGCGGGCTGCACGAATTTCTCACCACCGTGCTCACCGATATCGGCGAGCTCGGCAGCCGCGTCCAGCGTGCCTACCTGGGGGCGGTGTGAACTTCTCCATCACGCACGAGTTCAAGTACACGTACGACTCGCCGGTGCGCCTGTCGACGCAATACCTGCGCCTCATGCCGCGCGACACCGCGCGCCAGAAAGTGAGCGGCTGGCGGCTCGAGACGCCCGGGCCGGCGCTGCGCACCACCGACGGCTACGGCAACGTGCTGCACGTCCTCACCATCGACAAGCCGGTGTCGGAAATTTCCATCGAAGCCGCGGGCAGCGTCGAGACTGCGCCGGCGCTCGACGAGCCCTCCGATTTCACCGGCGCGCCGCTCTCGCCGCTGCTGTTCCTGCGGCCCACCGGACTGACCCGCGTCGACGAGGCGCTGGCGAGCTTCGCCGAGAAGTTTCGCCGCGCGGCCGGCGAGCACAGCGGCCTGCGCGAGCTCGCCGCGGCCATCCGGCAACGCGGCGGCTCGGCGGCGGACGCCGCGCACGCCTTCATTGCCTGCTGCCGCCACCTCGGCGTGCCGGCGCGCTATGTCTCCGGCTACGTGTACGCGAAGAAAGACCAGGATAATGGCGTGGCGATGCACGCCTGGGCCGAGGCCTGGGTAGTGGAGCGCTGGCGCAGCTTCGATATCGCGCACGACTGCGCGGTCGGCGAGGCGCACATCAAGATCGCGGTGGGCGCCGATTACCTCGATGCCTGCCCGGTGCGCGGCGTGCGCGTCGGCGGCGGCACCGAGACGCTGATTGCGCATGCCCAAGTCGAGGCCACTCAACAATAGACGCCACACAATGACCATCCATGTTGCCCTGAACCACGTCACCCGCTACCGCTACGACCGGCCGGTGATGCTCAGTCCCCAGGTGGTGCGCCTGCGGCCCGCGCCGCACACGCGCACACCGGTGCATGCCTATTCGCTGAAGGTGCGGCCGGAGAAGCACTTCGTCAACTGGCAGCAGGACCCGCAATCGAACTGGCTGGCGCGCTTCGTGTTCCAGGAGAAGACGCGCGAGCTGTCGATCGAGGTGGATCTGGTGGCCGAGATGTCGGTCATCAATCCGTTCGACTTCTTCCTCGAGCCGCACGCCGAGAAGTTCCCCTTCCAGTACGAGCCGTGGCAGCAGGTGGAGCTCGCGCCTTATCTCGCGCGCCTGCCGCTCACGCCGCTCTTCAAGGCCTGGCTCGACGAGATCCCGCGCGCGCCGAAGAGGACCAACGACTTCCTGGTGGAGCTCAACCAGCAGGTCGCAAGGGACGTGCGCTATCTGATCCGCATGGAGCCCGGCGTGCAGACGCCGGAGGAAACCATCGCGCTCGGCAGCGGCTCGTGCCGCGACTCGGGCTGGCTGCTGGTGCAGATCCTGCGCCACCTCGGCATCGCGGCGCGCTTCGTTTCCGGCTATCTGGTGCAGCTCGCGCCGGACGTGAAGTCGCTCGACGGCCCTTCTGGGCCGAGCGCCGATTTCACCGACCTGCATGCCTGGTGCGAGGCCTATCTGCCGGGCGCGGGCTGGGTCGGCCTCGACCCGACCTCGGGGCTGCTGGCGAGCGAAGGTCATATCCCGCTCGCCTGCACGCCCGAGCCGGCGAGCGCCGCGCCGCTCACCGGCCTCACCGAGAAATGCGAGGTCGAGTTCGTGCACGAGATGCGCATCGAGCGCGTGCGCGAGGCGCCGCGCGTCACCAAGCCCTACACCGAACTGCAGTGGCGTGCGATCGAAAGCCTCGGGCATCGCGTCGACGCCGACCTCGCCTCGCACGACGTGCGCCTGACGATGGGCGGCGAGCCGACCTTCGTGTCGCTCGACGACCGCGACGGCGACGAGTGGAACACCGAAGCGGTCGGGCCGAACAAGCGCCGCCTCGGCCTCGCCCTGCTGAAGAAGCTGAAAGCGCGCTATGCGCCCAAGGGTCTGCTGCACCTCGGGCAGGGCAAGTGGTATCCGGGTGAGCAGCTGCCGCGCTGGTCGCTGTCGTGCTTCTGGCGAAAGGACGGCGAGCCGGTATGGGACGACGCCTCGCTGTTCGCCGATGAAGGCGTCAACTACGGCGCAACGCCGGCGCAGGCCGCGATGTTCCTGAAAGCGCTGGCCGAGAGGCTCGAGCTCGATGCCAAGCACGTGTTCGCCGGCTACGAGGACACCTGGTACTACCTGTGGCGCGAGCGCAAGCTGCCCGCCAACGTCGACCCGTTCGATTCGCGCCTCGACGATCCGCTCGAGCGCGCGCGGCTGCGGAAGGTGTTCAAGCAGGGCCTCGACAAGGCCGTCGGCCACGTGCTGCCGATCAAGCGCGACAACGGCAGCGGCCGCTGGCAGACCGGCTCCTGGTTCCTGCGCGACGAGCGCTGCTATCTCGTCCCGGGCGACTCGCCGATGGGCCTGCGGCTGCCGCTCGACTCGATGCCCTGGGCGGCTGCGGCCGATCGCCAAGGGCCGGGCGCGCCCGACCCGACGCAGCCTTTCGCGCACTTGCCGGCCTACCGGAAGATGCAATCGCGAGACTCGGTGGCTGCGCCCAGCGTGGACCGCAGGCCCGGCGACTTCGAATCGGCGGCGTGGATCGCGCGCACCGCGCTCTGCGCCGAGCCAAGAAACGGCGTGCTCTACGTCTTCATGCCGCCGGTGGAGGCGCTCGAGGACTACCTCGAGCTGGTCGCCGCCGTCGAGGCGACCGCGGCGGAGCTCGGCTTTCCCGTGGTGCTCGAGGGCTACGAGCCGCCGAAGGACCCGCGCCTGCAATCCTTCCGCATCACGCCCGACCCCGGCGTGCTCGAGGTCAACGTGCATCCGACGGCGAGCTGGAGCGAGCTCGTGGCGAACACCGAGTTCCTCTACGAGCAGGCGCGCGAGACGCGCCTCACCACCGAGAAGTTCATGCTCGACGGGCGCCACGCCGGCACCGGCGGCGGCAATCACTTCGCGCTCGGCGGCGCGGCGCCGGCCGATTCGCCGTTCCTGCGCCGTCCCGACCTGCTCGCGAGCCTGGTGGCCTACTGGCACAACCATCCGTCGTTGTCGTTTCTGTTCTCCGGCATGTTCATCGGCCCGACCAGCCAGGCGCCGCGTATCGACGAGGCGCGCAACGATTCGGTGTACGAGATCGAGATCGCCTTTCGCGAATTGAATAAGGCACGCGAGCACACGCCGCCGTGGCTGGTCGATCGGCTGTTCCGCAACCTGCTGGTCGACGCCACCGGCAACACGCACCGCGCCGAGTTCTGCATCGACAAGCTGTACTCGCCCGACAGCGCCACCGGCAGGCTCGGCCTGCTCGAGATGCGCGCCTTCGAGATGCCGCCGCATGCGCGCATGTCGCTCACGCAGCAGCTTTTGATGCGCGCGCTGCTCGCGCGCTTCTGGCAGAAGCCCTACGTCCCCGCCAGGCTCAAGCGCTGGGGCACGGAGCTGCACGACCGCTTCATGCTGCCGTGGTTCGTGTGGCAGGACTTCGAGGACGTCGCCGCCGAGCTGCGCGAGTTCGCCTACCCGATCGAGGCGCAATGGTTCGCACCGCATTTCGAGTTCAGGTTCCCCCGCTACGGTGAATTTGCGACCCGCGGCGCGCAAATCGAATTGCGGGCGGCGCTCGAGCCCTGGCACGTGCTGGGCGAGGAAGGCGCATCAGGCGGCACCGCGCGCTACGTCGACTCCTCGCTCGAGCGCCTGCAGGTGAAAGTGACCGGCCTGGTAGGCGGGCGTCACATCGTCACCTGCAACGGCCGCAGCGTGCCATTGCAGTCCACCGGCAACGTCGGCGAATACGTCGGCGGCGTGCGCTATCGCGCGTGGCAGCCGCCCTCGGCGCTGCACCCGACCATCGGCGTGCACGCGCCGCTCACCTTCGACCTGGTCGACACGTGGATGGAGCGCTCGCTCGGCGGCTGCCAGTACCACGTGTCCCATCCGGGCGGCCTGGCCCACGAGAATTTCCCCGTCAACGCCTACGAAGCCGAGGGCCGGCGGCTCGCGCGCTTCGTGCGCATCGGGCACACGCCGCGCCATGTACCCGTGCTCGCAGAAGAGCGCAATCCGAATTTTCCCTTCACGCTGGACCTGCGCAGAAGCTAGTCGGCGGGCGTGCTAATCTCGCGCGCGATGTCCCGCGAGTTGCTCGCCGAATATCCGCAGGCCACCGACCGCTTCGATGAGCTCTTCGAGGCGCCGCACACGCCGCGCGCGCACTGGAAGCCGCTGATCGAGCAGCTCGCGGCCTGGCCCGCCGAGCGCATGCGCGAGCGCCTGCACTCGGTGCACAGCCAGGTGCGCGAGAACGGCATCACCTACAACGTCTACGCCGACCCGCAGGGCGCCGACCGCCCGTGGGAGCTCGATGTGCTGCCGATGATCCTGCCGCAGGAGGAATGGAGCGCCGTCGAGGCGGGGATCGTGCAGCGGGCGACACTGCTCAACAAGGTGCTGATCGATGTGTACGGCGAGCAGCGCCTGCTGAAGGAGGGGCTGCTACCCCCCGCCCTGGTCTATGGCCACGCGGGCTACCTGCGTCCCTGCCGCGGCATCAAGCACGCCGGCGACGTGATGCTGCACTTCTACGCCGCCGACCTGGCGCGCTCGCCCGACGGCCACTGGTGGGTGATCGGCGACCGCACCCAGGCGCCCTCGGGCGCGGGCTACGCGCTCGAGAACCGCATCATCATCTCGCGCGCCTTCCCGCAGCTGTTCCGCGATCTCAAGGTGCAGCACCTCGCGCAGTTCTTCGCCACGCTGCGCGACAGCCTGGCGCACTGGGCACCACAGGACCACGGTGCGCCGTTCACGGTGTTGCTGACCCCGGGGCCGCACAACGAGACCTACTTCGAGCATACCTATCTCGCGCGCTATCTCGGCCTCGCGCTGGTCGAGGGCAACGACCTCACCGTGCGCGAAGGCTGCGTATGGCTGAAGACGCTTTCCGGATTGCAGCGCGTGCATGCGATCCTGCGCCGGCTGGACGACGACTTCTGCGATCCGCTCGAGCTGCGCAACGATTCGACGCTCGGCATCCCGGGCCTGGTCGACGCGGTGCGCCGCGGCAACGTGCTGGTGGCCAATGCGCTCGGCTCGAATCTCCTGGAATCGAGCACGCTGCTTGGCTACCTGCCCAATCTCGCGCAGAAGCTGCTCGGCGAGCCGCTGAAGATGCCCTCGGTCGCCACCTGGTGGTGCGGCGAGCCCGCGGCGCTGAACGAGGTCATCGCCAAGGTGGACCGCCTGGTGATCAAGGGTGCGTTTCCGCAGCAGCGCGTCGAGCCGATGTTCGGCGAGGATCTGGATGAGCGCGGCAAGAAGCGCGTGATCGCCATGCTGCGCTCGCGTCCGAACGACTACGTCGCCCAGGAGCTGGTGCACCTTTCCCAGGCGCCGGTGTGGGACCGGGCGCATCCGCGCCTGCTGCCGCGCTCGATCGGCCTGCGCGTCTTCGCCTGCGCCACGCCGAGCGGCTACGTCGTGATGCCGGGCGGGCTGACCCGCGTCGCGAGCGCGGCCGATACGCGCGTCATCTCGATGCAGCGCGGCGGCTCGAGCAAGGACACCTGGGTGCTCGCCTCCGGCCCGGTGTCGAGCTTCAGCCTGCTGCGCCGCTCGATCCAGGAGCAGGACCTGGTGCGCGCCGGCACCAATCTCTCGAGCCGCGGGGTCGAGAACCTGTTCTGGTTCGGCCGCTACTGCGAGCGCAGCGAAAGCACGGCGCGGCTGCTGCGCGTCGCGCTCGGCCGCTTCGGCGACAACGTCCCCGGCGACGATGACGAGCGCGCGCGGCCGGTGATGCTCGAGCTGCTGCGCCGCGCCGGCATCCTGCCCGCCGCCGCCGCGGCACCGGACGACAAGGAGCTTTCGGCCGCCCTGCGCGCGGCGATCACCGACGATGCGCAGCCCGGGCTCGCCGCCAACCTGCGCCAGCTGATGCGCGTCGCCTCGAACCTGCGCGAACGGCTGTCGCTCGACAACTGGCGCGCGCTCAACCGCCTCACGCAGTCGGTCACGCAGCGCCGCGGGCGCAGGGTGGCGTTCTCTGATCTGCTCGCCGAGCTGGATCTCGCGATCGTCGGCTTCACCACGCTCGCGGGCTACGCGCTCGACGGCATGACGCGCGACCCCGGCTGGCGCTTCCTGTCCGTCGGGCGGCGCCTCGAGCGCCTGCAGTGGCTGTGCACCGCGCTCAAGCACAGCGTCGCCGGCCCGCCGGACATGGACCTGACCTGGCTCCTGCGGCTCACCGACTCGATCATCACCTACCGGGCACGCTACATGGCGCGGCCGGATTGGCTGCCGGTGCTCGACCTCCTGATCCGCGACGAGGCCAACCCGCGCTCGATCGCCTTCCAGGTGCAAGGCCTGCGCGATTACGCGCGGCGCCTCTCGGATCTGTTCGGCGACTTCGGCGACGAGCGCTTCCACGGCGCGCTGAAGGGGCTGCTGCAGCTCGACCCCGGCAAGGACTTCCAGCCGGGCAACGAGCGGCTGCTCGCACGGCTCGACGACTGGCAGGCAGCGGCTTACCGCCACGGCGAGCAGCTCGGGCTGCGCTTCTTCAGCCACGTCGGCGAAGCGAGCAGCCAGACCTTCGCCACCTAGATGAAGTTGTCTGTCACCCACGAGACGCAATACCGCTATTCCACCCCGGTCCTGCTGTCGCAGCAGCTCCTGCACCTCAGCCCGCGCGCGCTGGCATGGCAGCGCTGCGACAAGCACGAGATCAGCGTCGAGCCGACCGCGAACGAGATGACGCAGCGCGAGGACTACTACGGCAATCGCACGGCCAGCCTGGTGATTGCCGTGCCGCACCAGACGCTGACGGTGCGCGCCGCGTCGGTCGTGACCGTCGAACCCCGCGCGCACGCCGCGCTCGCCGCGCCGAAGACCTCCTGGGAAGCGGTGCGGGCGCGCTTGAGCGCGCTCGACGCGCCGCCGCTCGCCGAGCCGGCGGAATTCCTGTTCGACTCGCCGCACGTCGAGCGCTCGCGCGAGCTTGCCGACTACGCAGTGAAGAGCTTCACCGCGCGCCGCGCGATTCTCGAATCGGCCAGCGACCTCGCGCGGCGCATCCACCGCGACTTCAAGTTCGACCGCACCGCGACCAGCGTCTCGACGCCGCTCAGCCAGGTGCTCAAGGACCGCCGCGGCGTATGCCAGGACTTCGCGCACCTGATGATCGGCTGCCTGCGCTCGATCGGCCTCGCGGCGCGCTATGTGAGCGGCTACATCCTCACCTCGCCGCCGCCGGGGCGTCCGCGCCTGGTGGGCGCCGATGCGTCCCATGCCTGGGCTTCGATCTATTGCGGTGAACGCACCGGCTGGGTGGACATCGATCCGACCAACAACTGCATCGTCGACGATGCCCACGTCACGCTCGGCTGGGGCCGCGATTTCGCCGACGTCACGCCGATGCGCGGCGTGATCCTCGGCGGCGGCACGCAGGAGCTCGCGGTGCGCGTTACCGTCTCGCCCGGCCTCGAGGCGACGATAGAATCCCAGTAGGTCTACTGGGGAGCGCAAGCAGCAATGGCTGACCGCAAGTTCGGTTTCGAGACGCTGTGCCTGCACGCCGGGCAGATACCCGATGCGGCGACCGGCGCGCGCGCGGCGCCGATCTACCAGACCACCTCCTTCGTGTTCGATTCCGCCGAGCATGCGGCGAGCCTCTTCAACCTGCAGACCTTCGGCAACGTCTATAGCCGCATCTCGAACCCGACGGTGGCGGTGTTCGAGGAGCGCATGGCAGCGCTGGAAGGCGGGCGCTCGGCGCTCGCCTGCGCCACCGGCCAGGCCGCGGAAGTCACGGCGATCCTCACGCTGTGCAGCTCGGGCGATCACATCGTCTCGGCGTCCACGCTCTATGGCGGGACGCATACGCTGCTGAATGTGAACCTGAAGAAGCTCGGCATCGAGACCACTTTCGTCGACCCTGCGGATCCCGAGAACTTCCGCCGCGCCATCCGCAAGGAGACCAAGCTGCTCTACGCCGAGACGCTCGGCAATCCCCTCATCAACATCGTGGACATCGAGGCGCTGGCGAAGATCGCGCACCAGGCCGAGATCCCGCTGGTGGTGGATAACACGGTGCCCTCGCCGTATCTGTGCCGGCCGATGCAGTGGGGCGCCGACATCGTGGTGCACTCGGCGACCAAGTACATCGGCGGCCACGGCACGACGATGGGCGGCGTGATCGTCGAGTCGGGCAAGTTCAACTGGGGCAACGGCAAATTTCCCGAGTTCACCTCGCCCTCGCCGGGCTACCACGGCGTCATCTTCCACGAGACCTTCGGCGACTTCGGCTACACCATGAAGGCGCGCATGGAGATCATGCGCACCTTCGGGCCGGCGCTCTCGCCGATGAACGCCTGGCTCCTGCTGCAGGGACTCGAGACGCTGCACGTGCGCATGGACCGGCATTGCGCCAACACGCTGGCAGTAGCCAAGTTCCTCCAGACGCACCCGAAGGTGGCGTGGGTCAACTACCCCGGGCTACCTGACAACAAATATCACGCGCTGGCAAAGAAATACCTGTCCAAAGGAGCCTCCGGCCTGCTCAACTTCGGCGTGAAGGGAGGAGCGAAAGCCGGTGAGCGCTTCATCGAGGCGGCGCAGTTCATGAGCCACCTCGCGAACATCGGCGACGCCAAGACCCTGGTGATCCATCCCGCCTCGACCACGCACCGCCAGATGGAGGAAGCCGATCTGCTCAAAGCCGGCGTCACGCCCGACATGGTGCGCATGTCGGTGGGCATCGAGACGCTCGACGACATCCTCTGGGACATCGACCAGGCGCTCGGATGAAAGACATCCAGGAACTCGAGGGCATGCTCAAGGCGCAGATGCCGGTGGTGGCGATCGAGTCCTACGAGGAAGGCAAGGTCCTGGACATGATGGAGCGCTTCGCGTTCCAGAATGAGCGTACGGTGTGGCGCTGGAGCGTGACCGACGGCCTGCGCACGCTCAACGGCAAGGAGAGCGCTTACAACACCACGCATATGGAAGATGCGCTGCGCCACATCGAGAAATCGCCGGCCAATTCGGTCTACGTGTTCCTCGACGCGCATAAATTCATGGACGATCCCGTGGTGGTGCGCCAGATCAAGGACATCGCTGCGACCACCGAGCGCACGCACCGCATGCTGGTGTTCCTCTCGCCGCGGCTCGAGATGCCCGAGGAGCTCGACCGGCTGACCACGCACTTTCGGCCTTCGCTGCCCGACGCGAAGCGCGTCGCGGAAATCCTCAACGAGGAAGCGCGCCGCTATCGCGACAACACCGGCGAGCAGGTGCACGCCAATCGCGCAGCGCTCGGCGTGCTGATGCAGCACCTGTGCGGTCTTACCGAGGAGGACGTGCGGCGCTTCGCCCGCATGGTGATCCGCGACGACGGCGCCGTGTCGGATGCCGACATCCCCAGGCTGCTCAAGGCGAAGCACCAGCTGCTGTGCCACGGCGCGGCGCTGGTGCTCGAGGAGAGCGTGCCGGATATCGGCCAGCTCGGCGGGCTCGCCGGCCTCAAGCGCTGGCTCAAGGTGCGTCGCGAGGTGTTCATGAATCCGGCGCCGGACTCGCCGCTGCCCACGCCCAAGGGGATGCTGCTGCTCGGCGTGCAGGGCGCCGGCAAGAGCCTCGCCGCCAAGTGCGTGGCCGGCGCCTGGCAGCTGCCGCTCTTCCGCATGGATTTCGGCGCGCTCTACCAGAAGTACCACGGCGAGACCGAGCGCAACATCCGCGACGCGCTGGCCGCCGCCAACGCGATGGCGCCGTGCGTGCTGTGGATGGACGAGATCGAGAAAGGCATCGCCGCCGACGCCGGCGGCGATGCCGACGGCGGCGTGTCGCGCCGCGTGCTCGCAACGCTGCTCACCTGGATGAACGATCGCGCGACGCGCGTGTTCCTGGTCGCCACCGCAAACGACATCTCGCACCTGCCGCCGGAGCTTTTGCGCAAAGGTCGCTTCGACGAGATCTTCTTCGTCGACCTGCCCGCGGCGAGCGCGCGCGAGGATATCGTGCGCATCCATCTGCGGCGCAACAAGCAGAACCCGGCGGCCTTCGATGCGGCGCGCCTTGCCGCCGCCTGCGACGGCTTCTCCGGCGCCGAGATCGAGCAGGCGATCGTGGCGGCGCTCTACGAAGCGCACGCCGAGAAGACACCGCTCGACAATGCCGTGATCGAGGTCGAGATGAAGCGCACCCGGCCGCTGTCGGTGGTGATGGCCGAAAAGGTCGCCGCGCTACGGGACTGGGCGCGCAGCCGCGCCGTGCCGGCGGACTGACCCCATGATCAGCTACCAGATCATCGAGCACGGCAAACCGCTGCAGAAAGTGCTCTCCGAGACGCCGCAGCCGAAGGGCGGCGAGGTGCTGGTGCGCATCACGCGCTCCGGCGTCTGCCACTCGGACCTCCACATCTGGCAAGGCTATTTCGACTGGGGCGGCGGCAAGCGCTTCTATGTGAAGGAGCGCGGCTGCGTACCGCCCTTCACCCTCGGCCACGAGCCGCTCGGCATCGTGGCCGCGCTCGGGCCCCGCGCCCGCGGCGTCAAAGTCGGGCAGAAGCGTCTCGTCTTCCCCTGGATCGGCTGCGGCAAGTGTGCGGTGTGCAGGGCCGGGCAGGACAACTATTGCGTCTCGGGAAGCCGCATTCTGGGCGTCAACCGCAGCGGTGCCTATGCGACCCATGTCCTCGTGCCGGATGCGAAATACCTGGTCGATGCCTCGGGCATCGACGATGCGTTCGCGGCGACGCTCGCCTGCTCGGGCCTCACCGCGTATAGCGCAGCCGCCAAGCTGCCGCCGCTCGCAAAGAACGACCGCGTCGCGGTGATCGGCTGCGGCGGCGTCGGCCTCGCCGGGATTGCCGTGCTGCGCGCGCGCGGGATAACGAACATCGTGGCTTGCGACATCGACCCGGCGAAGCTCGAGACGGCGCGCAAGCTCGGCGCAAAGGAAGGCGTCGACACGCGCTCGCCGCAGGCCGCGCAGCAACTCCTCGGCATCGCCGGCGCGATCGACTTCGTCGGCATGCCGGCAACCGCGGCGCTCGGCCTCGCCGCGCTGCGCAAGGGCGGGCGCTACGTGCTGGTCGGCCTGCACGGCGGCGAGCTCTCGCATCCCATGCCGCCGATCGCGCAGCGCGCGATCGGCATCGTCGGCTCCTACGTCGGCAACCTGCAGGAGCTGAAAGCCGTGGTGCAGCTTGCGAAAAAGAAAAAGCTCAAGCCGCTGCCGGTCGAAACGCGCCCGGCGTCGGCGGCCAATGCGGCGCTCGAGGACCTGAAGGGCGGCCGCGTGGTCGGCCGCGTGGTGCTCGACTTCGAGGTCACCGCATGAGCGGACCCGATCGCACGACGAAGATCACGCGCGCCATGCGCGACGTCGAGGCGCGCAGCCCGAAGTTTGTCTGGCCGGCGCCGCCTTACTACGAGTACCAGGGCGGCCCGCCGCAGGAAGGCGAGCCGTGCCTGCTCACCTTCACCGACGGCGGCAAGGCGGCGGGCCTGCTGCAGAACTTCCTTCCGGAGCACGAGATCCTGAAATTCCGCCCCGAGGACGGCAAGAGCGCCGTGACCATCGCGTTCTCGGGGCTGCTGACGCTGCAACTGCTCGATGCCGTGCGGCTCGACGTGCACACACTGCCCGATGGCGCCGGGTTGCACGCACCGTCCGAGCACCAGCCGTTTTCGGTCACGCTCGCCGACGGCGGCCTGCTCGAAGGCGAGACGGTGGGGCACGTGCAGGCGCTCTGCGGTTTGTTCCTGTTCGTGGCGCAAACCGCAGACCATGGGGTGGTGCGCTGGTTCGTGCCCACACATGCCGCGCGCGAGAGCCGCATCGGCAGGCCGCTCGGCGAGCTGCTGGTCGAGCAGGAGGCGGCTTCGCCCGGGAGCATCACCCAGGCGCTCGAGAAGCAGAAGCTGATGCGCTCGCGCAAGCTCGGCGAATACCTGACGGCGAACCAGATCGTTTCACAGGAGCAGCTCGCCGCGGCGCTCAAGGCGCAGCGCGCGCAGCCGGTGCAGAAGCTCGGCGAGACCCTGGTCGAGCTGGGCTTCCTGACGCCGGCCGAGCTCGACGAGGCGCTCGCCATCGAGGCGCGCGACCGCAGCATGACGCTCGGCCAGATCCTCGCCGACATGGGCGTGGTCGAGATGGAAGTGGTGCACAACGTGATGGCCAAGAAGCTCGGCATCCCGGTGGTCGACCTGCGCAAGTTCCGCCCGTCCGCCGAGGCCCTGAAGCGCATCCCCGCCGCCGTCGCCACCCGCTACCAGGTCCTGCCGCTGGCGGAAGGCGACAACGGCCTGGTGGTGGCGGTCGAGGATCCGACCAACATGGAGCGCATGGAAGAGGTGCGCTTCGTCGCCGGCACCAAGCTGATCCCGGTGGTGGCGCCGCCGCACGAGATCCGGCAGGCGCTCGAGCTCGCCTACGGGCCTGCGGAACCCGAGCCTTCAGCGCGCCGCGCGCGCGAGGACATCGACATCGGCGCGCTGACGCAGCGCCTGACGTTCGAAGGCGGGGTGGATGAGGCGAGCGACCAGCAGGCGCCGCTGACCGACAGCACGCTGGTCAAGCTGGTGAACCAGATGATCGTCGATGCCGTGGAGCAGAAGGCCTCGGACATCCACATCGAGGTCAACCCGCGCGGCAAGATGGTGCGCGTGCGCTTCCGCAAGGACGGCGTGCTGGTCAACTATCTCGAGATCCCGGCGCGCTTCAGGAGCGCGGTCATCTCGCGCCTCAAGGTGATGAGCCAGCTCGACATCTCCGAGCGCCGCAAGCCGCAGGACGGCAAGATCGACTTCAAGCGCTTCGGTCCGCTCGATGTCGAGCTGCGCATCGCGACCATTCCGACGGCCAACGGCCTCGAGGACGTGGTGATGCGCGTGCTGGCCGCCGCCGTGCCCAAGCCGATCGACGAGCTCGGCTTCGACAGCGGGGCGCTCGAGACCATCAAGCAGATGATGTCCCGGCCGCATGGCCTGTTCCTGGTCTGCGGGCCGACCGGCTCGGGCAAGACCACGACGCTGCATTCCGTGCTCGGCTTTCTCAACACCGCCGACATCAAGATCTGGACCGCGGAAGACCCGATCGAGATCACGCAGGCCGGGCTGCGCCAGGTGCAGATGAACGCCAAGATCGGCTGGACCTTTGCCGCCGCCATGCGCAGCTTCATGCGCGCCGATCCGGACGTGATCATGGTGGGCGAGATGCGCGATGCCGAGACCACCAAGATCGGCATCGAGGCCTCGCTCACCGGCCACCTCGTGCTCTCCACGCTGCACACCAACAGCGCCGTGGAAGCCGTGGTACGCCTGCTCGACCTCGGCATGGATCCCTTCAACTTCGCCGACGCGCTGCTCGGCGTGCTGGCGCAGCGCCTGGTGCGCAGGCTGTGCACCCAGTGCCGCGTAAAGCACGAGCCGAGCGTGCGCGAAATGGAAGCGATCGCCGCGGAATATTGCGAAGGCACGCCGCTCGAGGCGGACAAGATGCTGCGCAAATGGCGCCAGGAGAAAATCACGATGTACCAGATGAAGGGCTGCAAGGAGTGCGACCGCACCGGCTACAAGGGACGCCTCGCGGTCTACGAGCTGCTGAGCGCCGACGCGGCGGTCAAGCGCCTGGTGCAGACGCGCGCACCGGTCGCCGACATCCTCGCCACGGCACTCGCGAGCGGCATGCGCACGCTCAAGCAGGACGGCATCGAAAAAGTGATCAAGGGCCACACCGACATGCACCAGGTACGCGCAGTATGAATTTCCACAATCCCTACGCCTGGCCCCGCAAGCCGCTGCTTGCGGCGAACGCGGTCGCGACCTCACAGCCGCTCGCGGCGCAGGCCGGATTGCAGATGCTCGCCGAGGGCGGCAGCGCGGTCGACGCGATCCTCGCCACCGCCATCACGCTGAGCCTGGTCGAGCCGGTGTCCAACGGCATCGGCTCCGATGCGTACGCGATCGTCTGGGACGGCAAACAGCTGCACGGCTTGAACGCCTCGGGTCGCTCGCCGGCGGCCTGGACGCCGGACTATTTCCGCGGGCAGAAAGCGATGCCGGTGCGCGGCTGGAACACGGTGAGCGTGCCCGGCTGCGTCTCCGCCTGGGTCGAGCTGCACGCCAAGTTCGGCCGGCTGCCGTTCGAGCGCCTGTTCGAGCGCGCGATCCGTTATGGGCGCGACGGCTTCCTCGTTTCTCCCACCATCGCGGGCCAGTGGGCGAAGCAGGTGCCGGAGCTGAAAAGCCAGCCAGGGTTCGCTGACGCTTTCCTGCCGGACGGTAACCCTCCCAAAGCTGGGCAGCGGTTCCGGTTTCCACAACATGCGGATGCGCTGGAGCAGATCGCCGGCACACGCGGCGAAGCGTTCTACCGCGGCGCGCTGGCCGAGAAGATCGAGGCGCACGCGAAGCAACACGGCGGCGCGATGCGCGTGCCGGACCTCGCCGCGCACAAGAACGACTGGGTGAGGACGCTCGAGATGAATTACCGCGGCTACACGCTGCACGAGATCCCGCCGAACGGCCAGGGCATCGTCGCGCTGATGGCGCTCGGCATGCTCGAGCATTTCGACCTGCGCTCGCACCCGGTCGACGGCCCCGACAGCGTCCACCTGCAGATCGAGGCGATCAAGCTGGCGTTCGCCGACGCCTGGCGCTACGTCGCCGACCTGGACTACATGGTGGAGGTGAAGCCCGCGGGGCTCCTCGAGCGCGATTATCTGAAGTCGCGCGCCAGGCTGATCGATCCGAAGCGCGCGCAGGAATTCGGCGCCGGCTCGCCGCCCAAGGGCGGCACGGTGTATCTCACGGCGGCGGACGCGTCGGGCATGATGGTGTCGTTCATCCAGTCGAATTACATGGGCTTCGGCTCGGGGGTGGTGGTCGACGGCATCTCGCTGCAGAACCGCGGCGCCACCTTCGTCCTGCAGCCGGGCCATCCGAACTGCGTCGGGCCGCGCAAGCGCCCCTACCAGACGATCATTCCCGGCTTCGTCACGCGCGAAGGCAAGCCGGTGATGAGCTTCGGCGTGATGGGCGGCACCATGCAGCCGCAGGGGCATACCCAGGTGATGGTGCGCATCGCCGACTATGGGCAGAGCCCGCAGGCGGCCTGCGACGGCCCGCGCTTTCGCTTCGTGCAGGGCATGGACGTCAGCGTCGAGGACCACGGCTTCCCCGCCGCCACGCTCGAGGCACTGCAGCGCCGCGGCCATCGCATCGTCACCATCGACGACTACAACCAGTTCGGAGCCGCGCAGCTCATCTGGCCGCTCGAAGGCGGCTACTTCGTGGCAAGCGATCCGCGGCGCGACGGGCAGGCGGTGGGGTTCTGATGCTGAAAATCTGGGGACGCGTCAATTCCGTAAACGTGAAGAAAGCGCTGTGGGCCGCCGAAGAGCTCGGGCTCAAGTACCAGCGCATCGACGCCGGCATGGAGCACGGCGTCAACACCACACCCGAGTACCGCCGCATCAACCCGACCGGGCTGGTGCCGACGATCGATGACGACGGCTTCACGCTCTGGGAATCGCATGTGATCGTGCGCTATCTCGCGGCGAAGCACGGCGCCGGCGGCCTGTGGCCGAGCGACGTAAGAGCGCGCGCCGACGCCGATCGCTGGATGGACTGGACGCACAGCTTCTCGCGCGAGTTCCAGCGCCCGGTGTTCTGGCCGCTGGTGCGCACGCCGCCCGAGAAACGCGATGCCACGGCGATCGCCGAAGGGGTGAAGAAATGCGGCGAGATGCTCGCCATCCCCGACGCTGTGCTGGCGGGAAGACCCTACCTGGGCGGCGCTCAGCTGACGATGGGCGACATCCCCCTCGGCTGCCACGTGCAGCTCTGGATGCGGTTGCCGATCGAGCGGCCGCGGCTGCGGAACCTGGAAGCCTGGTTCGCGCGGCTCTGCGAGCGAGCGGCCTACCGCAAGATCGTCGATATCCCGCTGAGCTAGGGCCCCCGGGGCAGCACAGCGGCCAGCACGGCGTCGCGCGACGTGCGCCCGCTGGCAGCCAGGCTGCGCGCGCGCTGGTAGAAACCGTCCAGGCTGCCGGCCTCGGCGAGCACGCGCTCGAAGGCCGGTACCAATTCGTTATACAGGGCGATGGAGACCAGAAAGGCGTTGTTCGGCTCGGCCGGCACGAAACCCGGAAAAGCGGCGCGCAGCCGGTCGAACTCGCCGCGCTTCTGGTCGAGCATCGCCTCCGGTGAAAGCTGCATCGCGTAGATCGTTTTCAGGCGCTCGCGCGTCTGCTTGATGCGTGCGGCGAGCTCGCGCTTGCGCTCCTGCGCGGCGT
>Ga0209131_1000474_pt1 | contig 29054 bp, 30 predicted proteins | sample GraSoi_2013_40cm_FD_185826 | JGI IMG/M metagenome (GOLD analysis project Ga0209131, IMG submission 185826) | Grasslands soil microbial communities from the Angelo Coastal Reserve, California, USA - Sample 9_17_2013_40cm (SPAdes) (version 2) | ecosystem: Environmental > Terrestrial > Soil >... | reverse complement strand
CGTGTGGCATGCCCCTTCGTCCTTCTTCTGCTGGTCGGCCGATTGGCCCTTCGCGGGATAAACGTATTGCGCCGAGGCGCTCGCGGCGAACAACGCCGCGACGACCAGCGCGCAACCCTTGCGTGCACAGTTCGTGATCTTCATTGCAGCCTCCGTGAATAGCAACCTCCATTGCATCGTCGCTGCTGCCGCACCGCAATACGGCCTTGGTGCCACATCCTGCCGGGATCGTGATGCGGGCGCGCAGCGACGGCGGCAGCATCACGGAATGCATAATCCCGATCGTATGCTGCTCGATGGCCTTCGCGTCGTCACGACGGCGCTGAACCTGCCCGGACCCGCGGCGTGTGCGCGCCTGCGCGACATGGGCGCTGCCGTCGCCAAGGTGGAGCCGCTGTCGGGCGACCCGATGGAGCGGTTCAATCCTTCGTGGTATCGGGAGCTCCACGAGGACATGACCATCGGCCGCCTCGACTTGAAGAGCGACGAAGGCCTTCGCGCGATGGGGAAGCTTCTCGAAGGGGCGGACCTGCTCATGACCGCGCAGCGCGCTTCCGCGCTCGAGCGGATGGGACTTGGCGCCGATCGACTGTCGCGTCAATATCCGCGGCTTTGCCACGTGGCCATCACCGGCCACGCCTCGCCCGCGGACGATCTGGCGGGACACGACCTCACCTATCTCGCGGCCCACGGTCTCGTGGTCCCGCCCTCGATGCCGCGCACGTTGTACGCGGACATGGCGGGCGCCGAACGCGCGGTTTCCACCGCGCTGGCACTTGTGATCGCGCGCGATCGCACGGGACAACCGCAGCGCGCGACCTCGGCGCTCGCCGATGCCGCCGCCGCGCTTGCGCAACCGTTGCACCAGGGCCTCACGCGTCCCGGCGCCATCCTCGGCGGCGGCAACCCCGCCTATAATTTGTATGCCGCGCGCGAAGGATGGATCGCCGTCGCGGCGCTCGAGCCGCATTTCGAGAAGAAGCTCGGCGACAAGTTCGCGCTGGCCAAGCTCACCATCGACGCGCTGCGCTCGCTCTTCGCCTCCCACGACGCCGAATACTGGGAAGAATGGGGCCGGCGCAACGACATTCCCATCGTCGCCGTCCGCGAAACCTCCGAAAGCTAGATCCATGCAAATCGCAACCCGCGCATTCCTCGTCACCGGCGGCGGCTCCGGCCTCGGCTCGGAAACGGCCAACATGCTCCTCGAGAACGGCGGCAAGGTCGTGATCGCCGACTTGAACGAGCCGGCCGGCAAGGAGATGGCCGCGCACGTCGGCGGCACGGTGCATTTCGTGAAGTGCGACGTGACCGATGAGGGCTCGATGCAGGCCGCGGTCGATGCGTGCGTCTCGAGGTTCGGCGCAATCCATGGCCTGGTGAACTGCGCGGGGGTGGCGCCCGGCGAGCGCGTCGTCGGCCGCAGCGGGCCGCATGCGCTGGCGAGCTTCGCGCGCGCGTTGAACATCAACCTCGTGGGCACGTTCAACGCGATTCGCCTCGCGGCCGCGAAGATGAGCGTGCAGGAGCCGCAGCCGGGCGGCGAGCGGGGCGTGATCGTGAATACGTCCTCGGTCGCGTCGATGGACGGCCAGATCGGCCAGGCCGCCTACGCCGCGTCCAAGGCCGGCGTGAACGGCATGACGCTTCCCATCGCCCGCGAGCTCGCCAAGTTCGGTATCCGCGTGATGACCATCGCGCCGGGCATTTTCGACACGCCGATGCTGCGCGGAATGTCCGACGAGGTGCGCGCCTCGCTCGGCGCCCAGGTCCCGTTCCCGTCGCGCCTGGGCCAGCCCGAGGAATACGCTGCATTGGTGAAGCACATCATCGAGAACGAGATGCTGAACGGCGAGGTGATCCGCCTCGACGGGGCCATACGGATGACGCCGAAATAGGCGATAATTACTATCCCCGCCCCTTTCTATCGAGCCCTTTGCTTTTCGATACCCACCTCACCGAGGAATTCGACGCCCTACGTGACACGGTAAAGCGCATGTGCGACTCGGAGCTCGCGCCACGTGCCGCCGCGATCGACGCGAAGAACGAGTTTCCCGCGGACATGTGGGGCAAGCTGGGGGATCTGGGACTGCTCGGAATGACGGTGCCGGAATCCTATGGCGGCACGGGACTGGGTTATCTCGCGCACGTGGTTGCCATGGAAGAGGTCTCTCGCGCCTCGGCGGCTGTCGGGCTGGCGTACGGCGCGCACTCCAATCTCTGCGTCAACAACCTTTATCTCAACGGCAGCGAGGCGCAGCGGCGCAGGTACCTGCCGAAGCTGTGCAGCGGCGAATTCGTGGGCGCGCTCGCGATGAGCGAGCCCGGCGCCGGAAGCGACGTCGTGGGCTCCATGCTGTGCAAGGCCGAGAAGAAGGGCGATCGCTGGATCGCCAACGGCTCGAAGATGTGGATCACCAACGGCCCGCACGCCGACGTCCTCATCGTCTACATGCGCAGTGCCCCGAAGGACCAGGGCTCGAAGGCGATGACCGCCTTCATCGTCGAGAAGGGCATGAAGGGATTCTCCACCGCACAGAAGCTCGACAAGCTCGGCATGCGCGGATCGGACACGTGCGAGCTCGTGTTCCAGGACTGCGAGATCCCGCAGGAAAACGTGCTCGGCGAAGTGAACGGCGGTTCGCGCGTGCTGATGAGGGGACTGGATACCGAGCGCACGGTCCTTCCGTACGTGCACGAGCGCAAGCAGTTCGGCCATCCGATCGGCACCTTCGAACTCATGCAGGGAAAGATCGCCGACATGTACACGAAGCTGCAGGCCTCGCGCGCCTTCAGCTATCGCGTCGCGCAGGCGCTCGATGCCGGCCGCGGCCGCGCCGTGCGCAAGGATGCCGCCGCCTGCATCATGTTCGCCTCCGAGAACGCCGTGCAGGTCGCGCTCGAGGCGATCCAGTGCCTCGGCGGCAACGGCTACATCAACGAATTCCCCGCGGGGCGACTGCTCCGTGACGCCAAGCTCTACGACATCGGAGCCGGCACCAACGAGATCCGCCGCATGCTGATCGGGCGCGAGCTCTTCGAAGAATCGGTCTAGAAAGGCATCAGGAGAAGTCATGGCAGAAAGCATCGTCATCGTCGGAGCCAAACGCACTCCGATCGGATCCATGCAAGGCAAGTTCGGCTCCGTCACCGCCTCGCAGCTGGGCGCCGTGGCGATCAAGGCGGCGATCGAGCAGGCGGGCGTGAAGCCCACCGAAGTCGACGACCTCATCTTCGGCAACGTGCTGGGCGCGGGACAAGGCCAGGCGCCGGCGCGCCAGGCGGCGCTGGGTGCGGGCCTCGACAAGTCCACGCCGGCCACCACGATCAACAAGATGTGCGGCTCGGGCATGAAGGCGGCGATGATGGCCGCCGACGAACTGTCGTCCGGCCAGGCAACGGTCGTCGTTGCAGGCGGCATGGAATCGATGACCAATGCGCCTCACCTCCTGCCCAAGGGCCGCAGCGGCATCCGCTATGGCAGCGGGCAGGTCCTCGACCACATGGCCACCGACGGCCTCGAGAACGCCTATGACGGCAGACCCATGGGCTACTTCGCCGATAAGACCGCCGAGAAATACGGCTTCACGCGCGAGCAGATGGACGCGTATGCGAAGACTTCCACGGAGCGCGCGGTCAACGCGTCGAAGTCCGGCGCCTTCGCCGACGAGATCGCCGCGGTCACCGTGAAGGGCCGCAAGGGCGACGAGGTGGTGAAGGACGACGAGACGCCGTTCAGTGTCAACGTGGAGAAGATCCCGACGCTGCGCCCCGCGTTCAACAAGGACGGCAGGGTGACGGCGGCCACGTCGTCATCGATCTCCGACGGCGCGGCAGCGTTGGTGATGATGACCGAGAGCGAGGCGAAGAAGCGCGGCGCGAAACCGCTGGCGAAGATCGTCGCTTACGCGTCGAATGCGCACGAGCCGGAGTGGTTCACCACCGCCCCCGTCGGCGCCATCGACAAAGTGTTGAAGAAGGCGGGCTGGAAGGCGTCTGATGTCGACCTGTACGAGGTGAACGAAGCGTTCGCCGTCGTGGCCATGGCCGCGATGAAGGACGTCGGCATCCCGGCGGACAAGGTGAACGTGAACGGCGGCGCGGTGGCACTCGGACATCCGATCGGGGCGACCGGGGCGCGAATCATCACCACGCTCATCTACGCGCTGAAGAAACGCAACATGAAAAAAGGGGTCGCCGCGCTTTGCATCGGCGGCGGCGAAGGCACGGCACTGGCACTGGAGGTCATGTAAGCATGGAAAGAACGATCAACGTCACTCCCATCGAGCGCACCCCGAACATCGGGACCGTACTGGCCGCGGAGCTTCGCGGCGTGGGCATCGACTCGCTCGAGGCCCTGATGCGGGTAGGTTTCTGGGATGCATGGCTGCAGTTGCGCCGCGCGCACCCGGAGCGCAACAGCCTGCCCGCGTGCCTCGCCCTTGCCGGCGCCGTCGCCGGCGTACGCTGGAACCACCTGCCGCCGAAAGTCCGCGCGGACATCCGGCAGCGCGTGAAGGCAGTACGCGTGTGATCGCCGCCCGCACGGCGGAGCGCGTCGCTGTCGCCCTCGCGCTCGCCGCGACGCTGGTGGCGGGCTGCGGCGAATCGAAGAAGCCCCAGGTGGATTCGGCCACCGAGCAGCGCGAGGCTCTCGAGCGCGCGAGGAAGGGGCCGTACGGCACGCAGATCCAATCGCTCGACAAGGCGAAGGCCCTGGAGGCCGACATCAACAAGAAGGCGTCCGAGCAGGTCGACAAGATCGAGAAGGACGCGAAGTAGCTTGCTCACGCGCGCGCACACCGACTTCCTCACGGAAGAGCAACGGATGGTGCGCGACATGGCCCGCGAGTTCTCGCAGGCCGAGCTGAGGCCACACGCAGGCCTTTGGGAAGAGGAAGGCTGGATTCCCGACGCAGTGGTGACGAAGCTGGGCGAGCTGGGCCTGCTCGGCATGGTGGTGCCCGAAGCGCTGGGCGGCTCCTACTCCGACTACGTCGCCTACGCGCTCGCCATGGAAGAGATCGCGGCCGGATGCGCCGCAACCGCGACGTTGATGAGCGTCCACAACTCGGTCGGGTGCGGACCCATCGTCGCCTGGGGAAGCGATCGCCAGAAGAAGCAGTGGCTCCCGCAGATGGCCACCGGACGCACCATCGGCTGTTTCTGCCTCACGGAGCCTCACTCGGGCAGCGACGCCGCGGCGCTGAAGACTCGCGCCGAGCTTCGCGGCGGCAAATGGGTCCTGAACGGCAACAAGCAGTTCGTCACCAACGGCAAGCGCGCGTCGGTGGCCATCGTCTTCGCCGTGACCGATCCCGCCCTGGGCAAGAAAGGCCTGTCGGCGTTCATCGTCCCGGCCACGACGAAGGGCTTCGTGCCGCAAAAGCTCGAGGCGAAGCTCGGCATCAAGGCATCGGACACGTGCGCCATCGTGCTCGAGGACTGCGAGGTCCCCGAGGAAAACCTTCTCGGCCCACGCGGCAAGGGACTCGCCATCGCGCTGTCGAACCTCGAAGGCGGGCGCATCGGCATCGCCGCGCAGGCCCTCGGCATCGCACGCGCGGCCTTCGAGGCGGCGCTCGCTTACGCTCGCGAGCGTTCGCAGTTCGGCAAGAAGCTGATCGAGCACCCGCCCATCGGCGACTACCTCGCGGACATGCACACGCGCATCAGCGCCGCGCGGCTGCTCATCCTGCACGCCGCACGCATGCGCAGCGAAGGCCAGCCCTGCCTTTCCGAAGCCTCGCAGGCGAAGCTCTATGCTTCGGAGCTCGCGGAATGGGTCTGCTCCAAGGCGATCCAGATCCACGGCGGCTACGGATACCTTCACGACTACCCGGTCGAGCGCCACTACCGCGATGCGCGCATCACGCAGATCTACGAGGGCACGAGCGAGATCCAGCGCATGGTGATCGCCCGCGACCTGGCCGGTTAGAATCCTGGCGATCGCGAACAAGAACATGCACTCGCCCGGCAAGGTCTGGGCGGCGCAGCTCGGGGGCACCGTGGCGATCGCGCTCGCCATCTATCTCTTCTTCAAGCTCCAGGGCATCGAGCCCGTCGCCGCGCCGGAGTCGTTCTGGGCGCGCTACGGCGTCTATGCGCTGCTCGGGGCCGGCGTGCCCGCACTCTCGTACCTGCGAAAGTTCAAGCGTTCCCTCAATGCGTACGCCGCATCCGCCAGGCCGTCGGGAACGCCCAGCGCCGACCTGCACATGGAATTGGTGCGCCGGATGTCCATCGGTGGGGCGCTCTGTGAGCTGCCGATGGCGCTCGGCGTGCTGCAGCTCCTGATCGGCGGCGAGATGCGGCTCTTCGTCGGCGGCGCGTTCATCACGCTCGCCATGCGCCTTTCCTACCGACCCTTCACGCGCTAGACATGCCGCGCATCACGACGAAGCTCGATCCCCGCTCTCCCGCCTTCGAGGAGAATTCGAAGCACCACCGCGCGCTCGCCGAGGATCTGCGCGCGCAAGTGGCGAAGGTCTCCGAGGGCGGCGGCGCCGAATCGGAGAAAAAGCACGTCTCGCGCGGCAAGCTCCTTCCGCGCGAGCGCGTGCGCGCCCTCCTCGACCCGGGCGCGCCCTTCCTCGAGTTGTCCCAGCTCGCCGCCTTCGGGATGTACGAAGACGACGCGCCGTCGGCCGGCATCATCACGGGCCTGGGCCGCATCGAGGGGCGCGAAGTGATCGTCGTCGCCAACGACGCCACCGTGAAGGGCGGCACCTACTATCCGATGACGGTGAAGAAGCACCTGCGCGCGCAGGAGATCGCGCTGCAGAACCGGCTGCCCTGCGTCTATCTCGTGGATTCCGGTGGTGCCTTCCTGCCGCTGCAGGACGAGGTGTTCCCGGACAGGGAGCACTTCGGCCGCATCTTCTACAACCAGGCGAACCTCTCGGCGCGCGGCATCCCGCAGGTCGCGGTCGTGATGGGTTCGTGCACCGCGGGCGGCGCCTATGTGCCGGCGATGTGCGACGAGTCGGTGATCGTGAAGAACCAGGGCACCATCTTCCTGGGCGGCCCGCCCCTGGTGAAGGCCGCGACGGGTGAAATCGTCACCGCCGAGGAATTGGGCGGCGGAGAAGTGCACTCGAAGGTCTCGGGCGTCACCGATCACCTCGCGGATGACGATAGACACGCACTCGCGATTGCAAGGGAAATCATCCGGCATTCGAAAGGCTGGGCGGTGGGCGGTATGCGGTATGAGGTGGACCGCCAACCGCCAACCGCCGACCGCGAACCGCTCTATCCCGCCGACGAGCTCTACGGCATCATCCCCATCGATTCGCGCAAGCCCTTCGACATTCGCGAGATCATCGCGCGGCTCGTGGACGGCTCCGAGTTCCACGAGTTCAAGGCGCTCTACGGCACGACACTCGTGACGGGTTTTGCGCACATCCATGGTTACCCCGTCGCGATCCTCGCCAACAACGGCATCCTCTTCTCGGAGTCGGCGTTGAAGGGCACGCACTTCATCGAGCTCGCCTCGCAGCGCGGCATCCCGCTTCTCTTCCTGCAGAACATCACCGGCTTCATGGTGGGGAAGAAGTACGAGAGCGGCGGCATCGCAAAGGACGGCGCGAAGATGGTGACGGCGGTCTCGTGCGCGCAAGTCCCGAAGCTCACCGTGATCCTCGGCGGCTCGTTCGGGGCCGGCAACTACGGCATGTGCGGGCGCGCCTTCAATCCGCGCTTCCTCTGGACGTGGCCGAATGCACGCATCTCCGTGATGGGCGGGGAGCAGGCCGCCTCCGTGCTCGCGACGGTGCGCCGCGACGGCATCGAGGCCAAGGGTGGCAAGTGGTCGAAGGACGAGGAAGAGAAGTTCAAGTCGCCCATCCGCGAGCAATACGAGCGCCAGGGACATCCGTATTACGCCACGGCGCGGCTCTGGGACGACGGCGTGATCGATCCTGCCGACACGCGCCGCGTGCTCGGCCTGGCACTCGCTGCCACCGCCAACGCACCCATCGAAGAGACGCGCTTCGGCGTGTTCCGCATGTAGATGACGAACCTCGCGATCGAAAGACAAGGGCCGGTCGGTCTCGTCACGATGAACCGGCCGGAGCGGCACAACGCATTCGACGACGCTCTGATCGCGGAGCTCACCGAGGCATTCCGATCGATGGAGGCCGAGGACGGCGTTCGTCTTGTCGTGCTGTCGGGCGCGGGAAAATCGTTCTCCGCGGGAGCGGATCTCAACTGGATGAAGCGAATGGCCGGGTTCTCGCTGGACGAGAATCGACGCGATGCCATGGGACTCGCCGCGCTCATGCGCACCATCGCTCACTTCCGCAAGCCCACGGTCGCACGTGTTCATGGCGCCGCCTACGGTGGCGGCGTGGGCCTCGTGGCGTGCTGCGACATCGCTATCGCGGCGCAGGCCGCGACCTTCTCGCTCTCGGAGGCGAAGCTCGGGCTCATCCCGGCGGTGGTCTCGCCCTATGTCGTGGCCGCGATCGGCGAACGCCATTCGCGACGCTATTTCCTCACGTCGGAGCGCTTCGATGCGGCGGAGGCCTACCGCATCGGGCTCGTGCACGATCTCGCCGCGAGCGAGGCGGATCTCGACGAGAAGATCGGCGAAGTCGTCGACGCCCTGCTCCTCTGCGGACCGGTGGCCCAGATGGAGGCCAAGGCGTTGATCCGCGCGGTTGCCGGACGCCCCGTGACGAGCGAGCTGATCCAGGACACCGCCGAGCGCATCGCGAAGGTGCGCGCGTCGCCCGAGGGACGCGAAGGCGTTACGGCCTTCCTCGACAAGCGCAAGCCCTCGTGGATTCCGCCCGAGCCGGAGACGGAAGTTCCGCCGCAGCTGCCCGAGGTATGAAGACACGTAATCGAATCGCGGTCACATTCCTTTCTCTCGCCGCGACCGGGTCGCTCGCGCAGGGACTCGATCCCGTGGAGCGGCGAGTCATCTCCGATGTGAAGGCGAATTCCGCGGCCGCCGTCGGATTCCTCGAGAAGACCGTGCGCGTGAACAGCGGAACGCTCAACCTCGAGGGCGTGCGCGAGGTGGGCAAGCTCTTCGCGGCCGAATTCGAGGCGCTCGGCTTCACGACGCGCTGGATCGCGATGCCGCCGGAGATGAACCGGGCCGGGCACTTCGTCGCCACGCGCAAGGGCACGAAGGGCAAGCGGCTGCTCCTGATCGGGCACCTCGACACGGTGTTCGAAAAAGGAAGCAGCGTGCCGTTGTGGGACCGTCGCGACGCAACGGTGCGCGGCCAGGGTGCCACCGACATGAAGGGCGGCGACGTCATCGTCCTGGAGGCGCTGCGCGCGCTGCATCGCGAAGGCGCGCTCGACGACACCACCATCACGGTCTTCTTCACCGGCGACGAGGAGCGCGTCGGAAACCCCGTCGATAAGGCTCGCGCTGATTTCATCGGGGCCGCGAAGGCGAGTGACATCGCCCTCGCGTTCGAGGGAACGGTCGTGCGCGACGGGCGGCCGACCGCCACCATCGCGCGCCGCGCGTCGTCGGGCTGGGTGGTGAAGGTCACCGCGAAGCCGGGACACTCCGCCGGGATTTTCTCGGAGGGTTCCGGGTATGGCGCGATCTACGAGGGCGCGCGCATCATCAATGCGTTCCGCGAGCAGCTTCGCGAGCAGGACCTCACCTACAACGTGGGCTTGGTCGTCGGCGGCACGTCGGCCCGATACGACGAGTCGACCGCCACCGCGAATGCGTTCGGCAAGATCAACGTGATCCCCGAGCACATGGAGATCGTGGGCGACCTGCGGTACGTCGACTACGCGCAGCGCGATCGCACACACCAGCGCATGCGGGAGATCGTCGAACAAAGCCTGCCGCATGCGAAATCCACGATCTCGTTCCACGAGGGCTATCCGCCCATGGCCCCGACCGAGGGCAACCTGCGATTGCGTGAGATCTACTCGCGCGCGAGCGCCGACGCCGGTCTCGGCACGATCGAACCGCTGCCGATCTCCGAGCGCGGCGCGGGCGATGTCCAGTTCGTCGCGCCGTACGTCGACAGCCTCGACGGCCTGGGCGCCACCGGCAAGGGCTCGCACACGGACAACGAAGAGCTCGAGATCGCCTCCATCGAGCGCGGCGCCGTGCGCGCCGCGGTCGTGATCTACCGGCTCACCCGCTAGCCGTGTTCGACAAGATCCTCATCGCGAACCGCGGCGAAATCGCCTGCCGCGTGACGCGCACCTGCCGCCGCATGTCGATCCGCACAGTCGCGGTCCATTCGACCGTGGACGCGCACGCGCTCCACGTCGAGATGGCCGACGAGGCGTATCTCATCGGCGGGCCGCGTCCCGCCGAGTCGTATTTGCGGGGCGGCAAGATCGTCGAGATCGCAAAAGCCTGCGGCGCCGAGGCGATCCACCCCGGCTATGGATTCCTCTCGGAGAACGAGGATTTCGCCCGCGCCGTGGAGAAAGCCGGCCTCGTCTTCATCGGCCCCACGCCGGAAGCGATCGAGCGGATGGGACTGAAGGATCGCGCTAAGGCCATCATGGAAAAGGCGGGCGTTCCCGTCGTTCCCGGCTATCACGGCGAGAACCAGGACGCGAAGTTCCTGCGCGGCGAAGCGAAGAAGGTTGGCTTCCCGCTTCTCATCAAGGCGGTGGCGGGCGGCGGCGGCAAGGGCATGCGGCTCGTCACGAAGGATGCGGAGTTCGACGACCAGTTGGCCGCCGCGCGCCGCGAAGCGAAGAACGCGTTCGGCGACGAGGCCGTTCTCCTCGAGCGCTTCGTGCAGGGCCCACACCACATCGAGTACCAGGTGTTCGGCGACACCCACGGCAACTACGTGCATCTATACGAGCGCGAGTGCTCGATCCAGCGCCGCCACCAGAAGGTGCTCGAAGAGACGCCCTCCTCCTTCCTCGACGACACGATGCGCAAAGCGATGGGCGAAGCTGCCGTTGCAGCGGCGCGTGCGATCGAGTATCGCGGCGCCGGCACAATCGAGTTCATCGCCGGAGCGGACCGCAAGTTCTACTTCATGGAGATGAACACGCGCCTCCAGGTTGAACACCCGATCACCGAAATGACGACCGGCGAGGACCTCGTCGAATGGCAGCTGCGTGTGGCGGCGGGCGAAGCGCTTCCGCTCACGCAAGCCGAGATCACGCGCGGCGGCCATGCGATCGAGGTTCGACTCTGCGCCGAGGACCCTTCCAACAATTTCCTCCCGGAGACGGGCCGCATCGGCGTCCTGCGGGCGCCGCATGAGGTCGATGAAATCGTCCGCCTCGACACGGGCGTTCGCGAAGGCGACGAGGTGAGCGTTTATTACGACCCGATGATCGCGAAGCTTGTCGTGTGGGGCGCCGATCGCATCGAGTCGGCGCGGCGCATGCAGGAGGCGCTCGCAGAGACCGAGATCCTCGGCGTTACCACCAACCTCGCCTTCCTCGAGCGCGTCGTGGGCCATCCGGCGTTCCTCGCGGGCGATACGGACACTGCATTCATCGACCGCCATCGCGCGCAGTTGCTGCCCGAGGCTGGGGCGGCACCCGCCGAGGCGCTGGTCGCGGCGGCCGCTCGCGCCTTCGTGGACGAGCAAGCGGCAATCGCGTCATCGCCGCCATCCCCGTGGAACGACACGCGCGGCTGGCGTCTCAACGCGCCGGCGCTTCGCAAGATGGAATTTCGCGGCACCGACGACGTCGTGCACATGGTCGAGGCCGAGGCTAACGCTGGCAGAGCTCGCGTGCGCATCGGAATGACGTGGCACGACGTTGCGCTCGGACCCCGCGAAGACGATCGCATGCAGATCGCGCTGGACGCGGAAACGTACTTCGCGCGAGTAGCGCGCCTGGGCGACCTCTTCTCGGTCACCACGCCCCAGGGTCGCTTCGAATTCACGCTGGTGGACCCATTCCACTACGAACCGGCCGATGCAATGCCCGATGCGCGGCTCACGGCGCTCATGCCGGGGCGCGTCGTGAAGGTGATGGCCGCCGCAGGCGACAAGGTGGCCAAGGGCCAGGCGCTGATGATCCTCGATGCGATGAAGATGGAGCACACCATCACCTCACCGCGCGAGGGTGTGATCGAGCGCGTGGCATACAAGGAGAACGAACTGGTGCCGGCCGACGCCGTCCTCGTGGTTTTCCGCGAAAACCTGGTCCCCTCGCCCTGAAGATACCCAAGCGGCTGCAGCCGCTCGTCGAGGACGGCGTGATCGACTCGGTCGTGCGCCAGCTCATGAGCGGAAAGGAAGCCATGGTCTTCGTTGTGCGATGCGGCGAGGAGACGCGCTGCGCCAAGGTCTACAAGGAGGCCGACAAGCGCAGCTTCCGCCAGGCGGTCGACTACACGGAGAACCGCAAGACCAAGAACAGCCGGCAGGCGCGCGCCATGGCGAAGGGGACCCGCTTCGGGCGCGAGTCCCAGGAAAAAGCCTGGCAGAGCGCCGAAGTCCAGGCGCTCTACCGCCTGGCGGGCGCCGGCGTTCGCGTGCCGCGCCCCTTCAACTTCCACGAGGGCGTGCTCCTGATGGAGCTCGTCGCCGATGCCGAGGGCAACGCCGCGCCGCGGCTGAACGACGTCCACCTCACGCCGTCGCTCGCAACGCAGCTGCACGAGGAGCTCGTCCGCGAGGTGGTGCGCATGCTCGCCGCCGGAATCGTGCACGGCGACTTGAGCGAGTACAACATCCTGCTGGGCGCCGACGGCCCGGTGATCATCGACCTGCCCCAGGCCGTGGACGCGGCGGGCAACAACCACGCCCCGCGCATGCTCGTGCGCGACGTGGACAACCTGCGCGCCTTCTTCGGGCGGTTCGCGCCGCACCTCCTCGCCACGGACTACGGCAAGGAGATCTGGGCGCTTTACGAAGCGGGGCGGCTCCGCGTGGACACGCCGCTCACCGGACGGTTCGAGCGAGACGAGCGGCATGCCGACCTCGACGCCGTGATGCGCGAGATCGATGATGCGCGGATGGAGGAAGCGGCGCGCCTCGCGCGCATGAGCGAGAGCCCCTGAGGCGCCGCACCGGTACGCAAACCTGCGACATTGGAAACACGCGCGACGCAGGCCGAAGCGCTCCTGAAACCGGTGTCGTACGAAATGGGCGTGTCCTGTCGGACAGGAGACGCCATGAGGTTTTTCGACAACGGATTTGCCGAGGCGGCGCGGTTCAGGCGCATCGCGATCGGCGCGACGCAAGACGCGGTGCGCGTCATCGCCGGCGCGCCCGCCCTCGCGTTGGCGGACCGCGGCGGCTCCACGCTCTGGGTCTACACGTACATCGATTCCAAGAGCCTCGTGTCCAGCTACGACGTCCTGTTCGGGGCCGACGGCCGCGTAAGGCGCACTTCTCACACGCGCGTCGAGTTCTAGTAGACCGTCTCCACGTTCACGCTGAAGATGTAGCCGTTGCCGCGCTCGGTCTTGATGTACTTGGGATCTGCGGGGTCGGCCTCGAGCTTGCGGCGCAGGCGCATGATCTGCAAATCCACCGCGCGGTTGTAGACCTCGTCGTTGTGCAGGCGCGACAGGTCGAGGATCTGGTCGCGCGAGAGGATCCGGTTCGGCGCCCCCAGCAGGACCACCAGGAGGTTGAACTCGCCCTTGCTCATGGCGAGCACCGTTCCATCGGGCGCCACCAGCTTGCGCGTGTTGAGGTTGAGCTCCCAGCCGTCGAAGCGATAGGCGCGGATGCCTTCGGGGCGTCCCTGGCGCACTTCGGCCTTGCGCCGGCGAAGCACCGTTCGCACGCGCGCCAGGAGCTCGCGCGGGCTGAAGGGCTTGGTGATGTAGTCGTCGGCGCCCAGCTCCAGGCCCATGACGCGGTCGGCCTCGTCGTTGCGGCCGGTCAGCATGATGATCGGGATCGTGGAGCTTTCGCGAATCCGGCGCGCGATCTGCATGCCGTCCTCGGTGCGCAGCTTCAGGTCCAGCACGATGAGGTCGATCACCTCGCCGTCCAGCGCCGACTGCATGCCGCGGCCATCGCTCGCCGCCGTCACGCGCACGTCGTGCTTGGCGAGGTAGTCGCAGACCATCTCGCGCACCGTCGGGTCGTCGTCCACCACGAGGACGCGCGGTGCAAGATCCTGGGTCGTCGCTTCCGGTGCGGTCATTTCGGTTTCCAGGCTCATCGAACCAGCGTACCGCCGGCTCCATGGAATTTGTTTCAGACGAAATGCAGGGCCGTTACCTTCCTTATGATATGCCTCCATGGCGCAGGGACTGAACAGCCTCACGCTCCGGCGGCTGCTTTTCGCCCTCGGGGCCCTCATCGTCGCGGTGAACGTGCTCTCCGCGATCTGGGACCTGCGCAACAGCCGCGCCGTGGTGGAGCGCGACGCGCTGCGAAACTTCAGCAACCTCACCTCCCTCCTCGCGGACCAGACGGCTCGATCGCTGGAATCCATCGGAATCCTGCTGCACCAGGCCGCGCTCGACATATCTCGTGACGGCGTGGGCAATCCGCAGTTGCGGGCGCGGCGCCTGGCCGACCGCATCTCCGGCTTTCCCCGCATCCGCGCCCTGCTCGTCCTCGATCGCAACGGCCACGTCGTCCTCAGCACGGATCCGGGGAGTGTGCCTGGCGACGACTATTCGGATCGCCAGTACTATCGCAGCCATCGCGACGCGATCCTCGAAGGCGCATTCCTCAGCGACCCCTACATCGGCCGGATCAACTATCGTTGGTCCTTCGCACTCTCGGAACGATTGACCGACCGCGACGGCGCCTTCGCGGGCGTGGTCGCGGCCGTGGTCGACATCGAGTATGTCGATCGCCTCTTCAGCACGCTGGACTTCGGCGGCTCGGGATTCGTCACCCTCCTCAAACGCGACGGCGTGCTGGTGACTCGCGTTCCGAAGCGCGACGACCTCGTCGGCAAGCGGTTCGACCCGGCGAGCGGCATCTTGAAGCGCGTGGCGGCAGGCGATCGTTATTCGGGCTGGAGCCCGGGGGCGATCGACGGCAAGCCCTCGCTCGTCTCGGTCGCGCCGGTCCCGGCCTGGCCGCTCGTGATCGGCGTGGGCTCGAGCGAGGCGGTCGTGCTCGCGCCGTGGGTCGCCGAGTCCGAGCGCGTCATCCTGCGCACGCTTCTCACGTCCATCTTCATGGTGGCGCTGGTCCTTCTCGCGGCGCGTGAGCTCGCACGCCGCGATCGCGCGGAGCGGGAGGCGGCCGCCGAGCGGGAATGCTTGCAGCAGCGCCTGCGCCAGTCGGAAAAGATGGAGGCCATCGGGCGCCTGGCGGGCGGAATCGCACACGACTTCAACAACATCCTGGGCGGCATCATCGGCTACGCCGAGATGCTGCTCGAGGACATGCCCCAGGGCACGGCGCAGGAGCGCCACGCGCACAGCCTCCTCGTGGGCGCCAGGCGCGCGCGCGACCTGATCGAGCAGATCCTCACCTACAGCCGAACGCACAAGGTGGCGCGGCGGCCGGTCGAGATGGGCCGTGTCGTGCGGGAGACGCTCGAAGTCATGAAAGGCTCCATGCCGCCGCACGTGACCCTTCGAGGCGACCTGCCTACCGGGCCGCTCGTGACGGTCGGCAACGCAACACAGCTGCACGAAGTCGTTATGAACCTGTGCACCAATGCGATCCAGGCGATGACCAGTGCGGGCACGCTCCGTGTCGCGCTCGAGCCCATCGAGATCGCGAAGGACCTCACCCTCACCCACGGCGTGGTGGCGCCCGGCCGCTACGTGAAGCTCACGGTGTCAGACACCGGTGCCGGCATGGGCGAAGACACGCTCGCCCGCATCTTCGAGCCGTTCTTCACCACGCGCGAAGTGGGCGGAGGCACCGGTTTGGGCCTGGCGCTCGTCTATCGCATCGTCACCGATTCCGGCGGCGCGATATCGGTGGCGAGCAAGCGCGGCCGGGGGTCCACATTCGAGATCTACCTTCCGCGCGTGCGCGACGAGGAAGTGGTCGAGCCGCAGGCCGATGACAAGCCCCAGCGGGGACACGGCGAGCGCATCCTCCTCGTCGACGACGACGTGGCGCTCCTCGGAATGATGTCGGAGATGCTGGAACGCCTCGGATACGAGCCGGAACCCTTCAACGATCCGCGCACCGCGGTGGCCGCGCTCCAGGCGCAGCCCGAAGCCTACGACCTCGTCCTCTCCGACGAGGCGATGCCGGGCCTCACGGGTACGGCGCTCGCGCGCGCGGCGCGCGACGCGAGGCGCGATCTCCCGGTGATCATCGTCACCGGGCGCGCCGAAGAGGTGTTCACGCAAGCCGCCCGCGAAGCCGGCGTGCGCGAGGTGCTCCTGAAACCCCTGCACATGAGGGATCTCGCCGCGGCCTTGGCGCGCCAGCTGCCCACGGGCCTGGTGCCCTAGAGCGCCTTCGTTTCATCCGACGCAAGGCGGCCCCCGGCGGAAACGGGGATGACACCGCGGGCCGATGAAATGGCCGGATGAAAATTCGAGTCCTTTCCGCCCTGCTCGTCGTGGCCGCCGCGCTCGCCGCCGGCTGCAGCTCCAAAGCCCAGACGACCACGACACCGCCGCCGCCCCAGGTGACGGTCGTCACGGTGCACCCCGCGTCGGTGCCGGTGTCGATGGAGCTTCCCGGTCGCACGTCCGCGTTCCTGGTCGCGCAAGTGCGCGCGCGCGTCGACGGCATCGTGCTGAAGCGCGACTTCGTCGACGGCAGCGTCGTCAATGCCGGCCAGCGCCTCTACCAGATCGATCCCGCGCCGTATGAGGCGCAGCTGAATAGCGCGGCTGCGTCGCTGCAGAAGGCGCAGGCCAACCTCGCGACGCTGAGCGCGCAGGTCGAGCGCTTCAAGCCGCTGGTCGACCTGAACGCCGTGAGCAAACAGGACTTCGACAACGCGGTCGCCGCAAAGGGCCAGGCGGAAGCCGACATCGCCACCGCGAAGGCGCAGGTGGACATCGCCCGCATCAATCTCGGCTATACGGCCGTCAAATCGCCCATCACGGGCCGCAGCGGCATCTCGCAGGTGACGCAAGGCGCCTACGTACAGGCGGGCGCCGCGACGTTGATGACCACCGTGCAGCAGACCGATCCCATGTACGTGGACCTCACGCAATCGAGCGTGCAGGGCCTGCAGCTTCGCCGCGACGCCGCGGCCGGGAAGCTGAAACTCAACGTTCCCGGCCAGGCACCGGTCACGCTCACGCTCGAGGACGGCCGCGCCTACCCCTTCAAGGGCACGTTGCAGTTCAGCGACATCACCGTGGACCAGGGCACCGGCACGGTGACCGTGCGCGCGGTGATGCCCAATCCGCAAGGCACGTTGCTTCCCGGCATGTTCGTGCGTGCCGTGATCGACGAAGGCCAGGCCGAGAACGTATTCGTCGTCCCGCAAGCGGGAGTCACGCACGATTCCAAAGGCCAGGCAACCGCGCTCGTGGTGGGCTCCGACAATAAGGTGGCCGTGCGCACGCTGCAGGTGCGTGGCACGCAGGGCTCGAGCTGGATCGTCGAGGGCGGACTTGCCGACGGCGAGCGCGTCGTCGTCGCGGGCCTGCAGCGCGTGCGTCCCGGCGCGATCGTGCAGGCGAGCGAGGCGCCGCCTCCCCCGCGCACCGCCTCGAACGGCTGAGCCATGTCCAGATTCTTCATCGACCGGCCGATCTTCGCGATCGTCATCGCGATCCTCATCTGCCTTGCTGGCGGCCTCGCGATCACGAAGCTTCCCGTCTCGCAGTACCCGACGATCGCACCCCCCTCGATCCAGGTGACCGCGAACTACGCGGGCGCATCGGCGGAAACGGTGCAGAACACCGTCGTGCAGGTGATCGAGCAGCAGATGAGCGGCATCGACCACCTCATCTACATCTCCTCCACGGCCGACGACTCGGGCACGGCCGTCACCACCCTCACCTTCGCGGCGGGCACCGACCCCGACATCGCGCAGGTGCAGACGCAGAACAAGCTGCAGCTCGCCACGCCGCTCCTGCCGCAATCGGTGCAGCAGGTGGGCGTGAAGGTCACCAAGTCGAGCAACGGATTCCTGCTCGCGGCCGCGTTCGTTTCGAGCGACCAGAGCATGTCGCGCTACGACATCGCCGACTACATCGTCTCGCACCTGCAGGATCCCGTGAGCCGCCTCGACGGCGTCGGCGTTGCGGGCGTGTTCGGCTCGCAATTCGCGATGCGCATCTGGCTGGATCTCAGCAAGCTCAACAGCTACGGCCTCACGCCGGTGGACGTAAGCAACGCCATCACCGCGCAGAACGTGCAGGTCGCAGGTGGACAACTGGGCGGCACGCCCGCGGCGAATGGCCAACAGCTCACCGCGACCATCACGGAATCGACGCTGCTTCGCACGACCGACGACTTCGCCAGGGTCCTGCTCAAGGTGAATCCCGACGGTTCGCAGGTGCGCATCCGCGACGTTGCCCGCATCGAGCGCGGCGCCGAGAGCTACTTCATCGATTCGTTGTACAACAGCCAGCCGGCCTCCGGCCTCACGATCCAGCTCGCACCCGGCGCCAACGCGCTCCAGACCGCCAACGCGGTGCGCGCCACGATCGAGCGCATGAAGCCCTCGTTCCCGCCCGGGCTCGCGGTCTACTACCCGTACGACACGACGCCGTTCGTGAAGCTGTCCATCGAGGAGGTGGTGAAGACGCTACTCGAGGGCATCGTGCTGGTCTTCCTGGTGATGTACCTCTTCCTGCAGAACTTCCGCGCCACGATCATCCCGACCGTGACCGTGCCCATCGTGCTGCTGGGCACGTTCGGCATCCTGTCGGTCGCCGGTTTCAGCATCAACGTGCTCTCGATGTTCGGCCTCGTGCTCGCGATCGGGCTGCTCGTCGACGATGCCATCGTCGTGGTGGAGAACGTCGAGCGCGTGATGGGCGAGGAAGGCCTCTCGCCCCGCGACGCCACCCGCAAGGCGATGGGTCAGATCACGGGCGCGCTGCTGGGCGTGGCAGTGGTGCTCTCGGCCGTGTTCGTGCCCGCCGCGTTCTCCGCGGGATCGGTCGGCGCGATCTATCGCCAGTTCTCGCTCACCATCGTCTCGGCGATGCTGCTGTCGGTCTTTGTCGCGCTCTCTCTCACGCCCGCGCTCTGTGCGATGCTCCTCAAGTCCTCGGACGCGGGCCACGCGAAGACGCGCGGATTCTTCGGCGCCTTCAACCGCGCATTCGACAGCGCACGCGAGAAATACGTGGGCGGCGTGCGGCATGTGTCGAAGCGGTTCGTGCGCTGGCTCGTGATCTATCTGGGCCTTTGCGCCGCGTTGGCATTTCTCTTCATGCGGCTGCCGACCTCGTTCCTCCCCGAAGAGGACCAGGGCGTGGCCTTCGTGCTCGTCCAGACGCCGCCGGGCACCACGCAGGAGCGCACGCTCGCGGTGCTCGACGACGTCGCGCAGTACCTTCGAAAGGAGGAGGCGCCGGCGGTGGACGCCGCGTTCGAGGTCGCGGGCAACAACTTCGCGGGCCGCTCCCAGACCCAGGGCTTCCTCTTCGTGCACTTCCGCGATTGGTCCGAGCGCAAGGACCCGAAGCTCACCGCGCGCGCCGTGCTGAATCGCACCGCCGCCCACTTCGCGACTTACCAGGCGGCCCTCATCATTCCGACCGCGCCTCCCGCCGTTCCGGGCCTGGGCACCTCGACCGGCTTCGACCTGGAGCTCGAGGATCGCGGCGGCCTCGGCCTCGACACGCTCGCCAAGGCGCGTGACCAGCTCGTCGCCCTCGCGCGCCAGGAGGCGTCGCTGGCGCTCGTGCGCGCCAACGGCCTCGCCGATGTGCCGGCCTACAAGATCAACATCGATCGCGAGAAGGCGGCCGCCTTCGGCGTGAGCCTCTCGGACGTGGACCAGACGTTCTCCACCGCGTGGGGTTCGAAGTACATCAACAACTTCCTCGACACCGACGGGCGCATCAAGAAGGTCTACATCCAGGCCGACGCACCCTTCCGCATGAACCCCGAGGACCTGAACCAGCTCTTCGTGCGCAACAACAAGGGCGCCATGGTTCCGTTCACGGCGTTCGCCACCGGCGAATGGACGTGGGGCTCGCCCAAGCTCGAGCGCTACAACGGCGTGCCCGCATTCGAGATCCAGGGCCAGGCGGCGCCGGGCCACAGCACGGGCGAGGCGATGGTCGCCATGGAGCGGCTCGTGGCCAAGCTGCCGCACGGTGTCGCCTCCGAATGGACCGGCGTATCGCTGCAGGAGCGCGAGGCCGGCTCGCAGGCGCCTTTCCTCTACGGGATTTCGTTGCTGGTCGTCTTCCTCGCGCTCGCCGCGCTCTACGAGAGCTGGACGATTCCCATCTCCGTGATCATGGCGGTACCGCTCGGCGTGCTGGGCGCGGTGGGAATGGCGTCGATGTTCGGTCTGCAGAACGACGTCTTCTTCCAGGTGGGACTGCTCACGACGATCGGCCTCGCGTCAAAGAACGCGATCCTCATCGTGGAGTTCGCGCGAGACCTCGAGGTCGCGGGCAAGCCCGCGCTCGAAGCGGCGCTCGAAGCGGCGAAGCTGAGGCTGCGCCCCATCCTCATGACCTCGCTCGCGTTCATCCTCGGCGTGCTGCCGCTCGCGATCGCGACCGGCGCCGGCTCGGCGAGCGAGAACGCGGTGGGACGCGGGGTGATCGGCGGCATGCTCACGGCGACCTTCTTTGCGCCCCTCCTCGTCCCGATGTTCTTCCTCTTCGTCACGGAGAAGGTGTTCAAGCGGCGCAGTGCGGCGACGCTGCCCGCGCCTGTGGAGGCGGCGCCGTGAAGAGGCTCGCCGCAGCGTGCGTCGCGCTCGCTCTTGCAGGCTGCTCACTCGAGCCGCGCTACGAGCAGCCGCCGCTTCCCGTCTCGGTTTCCTATCCACAGGGCCCGGCGTATCCCTCGAGCACGCGGGCAACGGGAACGCCCGCGGCCGATCTGGGCTGGAGCGACCTCCTCCAGGACGCGCGCCTTCGCAGGCTCATCGACATCGCGCTCACGAACAACCGCGACCTGCGCGTGGCGATGCTGAACGTGCAGCAGGCGCGTGCCCTGTACCGCATCCAGGATTCGGCCCTCTTCCCCGCTCTCGACGCGAGCGCGGCAAGCAACGCGGGCAAACCCCGCACGGCGGCGCGCTACACGGCGAGCGTCGATCTCTCCTGGGAGATCGATCTCTTCGGGCGCGTCCGCAGTCTCGATCACCAGGCGTTGCAGCAGTACTTCGCGACGCAATCCGCGCAGAAGGCGGCGCACATCCTGCTCGTGTCGCAGGTCGCCGACCAGTACATGCAGCTCCTCGCCGACGACGAGCTCCTCGCGGTCACACGCAGCACGCTCGTCACGGCCCGCAAGTCCTACGACCTCAACCAGGCGCAGCTCGGCGCCGGCATCGGCACCGAGCTCACGGTCGCGCAGGCACAGACGGTGGTCGAGCAGGCGCAGGCGAATTACGCCGCACAGGTGCGAGCGCGCGCGCAAACCGAGAACGCGCTGGTGCTGCTGCTGGGCGAGCCCATGCCCGCCGACCTTCCACCGCCGGCTCCATTCGGCGCGCAGGTCGTGACGGATGTCCCGGAAGGATTGCCGTCGGATCTCCTCACCCGGCGTCCCGATGTCATGCAGGCCGAAGCGCTGCTTCGCGGAGCCAACGCCGGCATCGGCGCGGCGCGCGCGGCGTTCTTCCCCTCGATCAGTCTCACCGGCTCGTACGGAAGCGTGAGCTCGCAGTTGTCCGGCCTCTTCAAGGGACCCGCCGAGGCGTGGAGCTTCGTGCCGTCGATCACCATGCCGATCTTCCATGCGGGGGCGCTGCGCGCGAACCTCGACGCGGCGAGGATCCAGAAGGACATCAACATCGCGCAGTACGAGAAAGCGATCCAGGTCGCGTTCCGGGAAGTCGCCGACGGACTTGCGGCGCGTGGCACCTACGACGACCAGACCGCGGCGCTCGAGCGCCTCGTGGCCGCGCAGCAGAAGTCCCTCGACCTGTCGCAACTTCGCTTCAAGCAGGGCATCGACAGCTACCTCTCGGTGCTCACCGCGCAGACGCAGCTCTACGACGCGCAGCAGCAGCTCGTGGCCGCGCGCCTCGCCCGCCTCACCAATCGAGTGGATCTCTACCGCGCGCTGGGCGGCGGCTGGCAAGCCACGACTTCTTCCACCTGAGAAAGGACATCCCATGAACCTGCGTTCACAACTCGCCGTGGCGGCCCTCGTCGCGGCCGTCATTCCCGGTTGCGCCGACGTGCCCGCGTTCGGCGGATCCAATGCTCCGGCCGTGCACGAGCGCATCGAATACGGCGTGGTCGAAAGGATCGACCTCTATCAGGAGGGCGGCAGCGGGCCCACGGGCCTGGGCGCCATCCTCGGAGGTGTTGCCGGCGGCGTGATCGGCCACCAGGTCGGGGGAGGCCGTGGCAACGACCTGGCGACGGTCGTGGGCGCGCTGGGCGGCGCATATGCCGGCAACCAGGTCCAACGCTCTTCCGACGCGGATCGCTATCGCATCACGGTGCAACTGAACAACGGCGCGCGCCTCGAGATCAACGAGGTCGGCGAAGGCGAGCTTCGCGTCGGCGACCGCGTGCGTGTAGTCAACAACCGCGTCTTCCGCGACTGAACAAAAAGGAGATCCTCGTGAATGAGATGACCATCAAGGAACGCCGCATCGCCCCGCTGCGCACGCCCAATGGCCTGCGCCCGGCCGCGGCGCGCGATATCGCCGGAGCGTTGAACCGACTTCTCGCCGACTTCTTCGCGCTTTACATGAAGACGAAGAATTTCCACTGGCACGTGTCGGGGCCCCATTTCCGCGACTTCCACCTGTTGTTCGACGAGCAGGCGACCCAGATCTTCGCCACCACCGACGACATCGCCGAGCGCGTGCGCAAGCTGGGTGGCAGCACGCTGAAGTCGATCGGCCAGATCGCCAAGCTGCAGCGCGTGCTGGACAACGACGCCGACTACGTGACGCCATCCGACATGGTCGCGGAGCTGCGCGACGACAACCTGGCGCTCGTCCATGCCATGCGCGAGACCCACGCCGTCGCGGAGGAGCACGGTGACGTAGCCACCACGAGCCTGCTCGAGGTGTGGATCGACGAGGCCGAGCGGCGCCACTGGTTCCTCTTCGAAACGAGCCGCGGCGCGGACCAGCCCGCCCGCTGAAAGGACGCGTTGGACGTCGGCCACCTCATCCAGGCACACGGCTATTGGGTGTTGGCCGTGGGTTGCCTGCTGGAAGGCGAGACCGTACTGATTCTCGCTGCCGTGGCCGCGCACTCGGGCTATCTCGATGCCAGAAAGGTCGTCGCGATCGCGGCGGCCTCGGCATTCGCGGGCGACCAGCTCTACTTCTGGGCCGGGCGGCTATACGGCGCGAAGGCGCTGGAGCGCTTGCCGCGCATCGAACGCTATCGCATGCAGCTCAAGGGAGCGCTCGAGCGCTGGCGGGGCTGGGCCATCGTCGCCGCGCGCTTCGCTTATGGCTTCAGGATCGCGGCGCCGATGCTGCTGGGCGCGACGCGTGTGTCTCCTGGACGGTTCGCGTTCTTCAACGCGATCGGAGCGGTCTCTTGGGCGGTAGCCGTCACCGCATTGGGATGGACGCTCGGCGAAGCGGGCAAGGCGTTGCTCGGCGACCTGTGGCGCATCGAGGCGGCGCTCCTCGCGTGCGTGGCCGTCGGCGCGATCGCGTACGCGTTGACGCATCGCGTTCCGGCTGAAACCCCCACGGATCATGGAGAAGCGAAGCCGTGACGCCCCTTGGGTGAACTACACCATCACCACACACACAGGAGATTCATCATGGCGCACGACAAATCCGCCGTCGCGATCTACGAGCAGCACACGGGCGCCGAAGAGGCGGTAAGGGCGCTGCAGAAGGCCGGCTTCGACGTGAAGAAGCTCTCCATCGTCGGCAAGGGTTATCACAGCGAGGAGCAGGTCGTGGGCTTCTTCAACACCGGCGACCGCGTGAAGTTCTGGGGAGGCGCCGGGGGGCTGTGGGGTGGACTCTGGGGCCTCGTCGTCGGAGCGGCTTTCCTCAGCATTCCCGGCATCGGTCCGGTCCTGGTCGGGGGCCCCCTGGTCGGCGCCATCGTGAGCGCGGTGGAAGGTGCGGTGGTCATCGGTGGCCTGAGTGCCATCGGGGCCGCGCTGTACTCGGTCGGCATCCCAAAGGATTCCGTCGTGCGGTACGAGGCCGCGCTCAAGGCCGACAAGTATCTCGTGGTCTTCCACGGCAGCGCCGACGAGGTGGCGAAGGCGCGCGAAATCCTGAAGTCCTCGAAAGCCACGAGCGTTAACGAGCATCCGGCGCAGGCGGCGACCGCATGAGAATCAGGTCGGGCGCCGCCAGCCGCGATGGTGCCTGCATTGCGCGTGAAATGCTGGCCGCGAGCGACGAAGCAAGCCGGTGACGCTCGCCTGTTTAACTGGCGAGATGAAACGAATCCTCGATCCTTCCTTCCGTTACGTGCCGAGCTTGGAGACGGACGTGCGCAAGACGTTTGCGCGGGTTCGCCGCGCGCGTCAGGACGACCTGCGGAAGAAGGCGGGAAAAGAGGCGAGCGCGCAGATCCTGCGCATCGCACAGGCGAAGTTGTCGGGACGCTAGGCCGCCACCATCGCAAGCCGGATCGAAAACGAAGTCCCTCCACAACCACGCAGGAGAAACACCATGAAACGACTGCTCGTGACCGGATCCCTCGCCCTCACCGTCCTGCTCGCCGGCTGCGCAGGCATGGATAGTTCCGGATACTCGGAGGGCACCTTCCTCGGACAAAAAGTCGAGCACCCGGACCCCTACACGGAGATGACGAAGAGCCCGGGGTAGGCGGCACCCATCCCCCATCACTTCGCGATGGGAAGGTAGATCGAGAACGAAGTCCCCTCGCCGCGCGCGCTCTTCACATCGATCGCGCCGCCGAGGTCCGTGACGATCGCGCGCACGAGCGAGAGCCCCAGGCCCGTGCCGCGATCCGCTTGCCGCGTCGTGAAGAACGGCTCGAAAATGTGCGCGAGGGTGGCCTCGTCCATGCCGCATCCGGTGTCCACGACCCTCACGCAGGCGTAGCGACCGGGCTTTACGGTCCCATGGGAAAGCGCACGCTCGGCCGCCACGTCCCCCACGGTAATCGCGACCGTCAACGAACCACCCGTGGACATCGCCTGGAGCGAGTTTCCGCACAGGTTCATGACGACTTGGTGAAGCTGCGTGGCACTTCCCATCACGACGACCGGCGTATCCGGGATACTGGCGACGAGCGACACGGAAGCCGGCACCGAGGCGCGCAGGATCTCCAGCGTCTCGGCGACGCTGGCGCAAGCATCGGTGGGCGCGGGCGTGCCGCGCATGCCTCGCGTATAGCCGAGGACCTGCTCCACGAGCCCGCGACCGCGCTCGGCTGCGGTGAGCACGTTCTGCGCATAGCGCGTGTTCTTCGCGTCGGGCGCCTCTTCGAGGAGCATCTCGCCGTACGCGATGATTCCATGGAGGACGTTGTTGAAATCGTGGGCGATCCCGCTCGCGAAGCGTCCGACCGCCTCCAGCTTTTCGGCCTGGCGCAGCCGCTCGACCAGCTCGCGCCGTTCGGCCTGGGCCCGCCCGCGCTCGGTGATGTCGCTGTTCGCCTCGAGGATCGCGATCGGCTGCGACGACGCATCGCGCAGCAGCGACCACCGGCTCGCGACCGTCACGCGGGATCCGTCCCTGCGCGCATGAACGAGCTCGCCTTCCCAGCTGCCCGTGCGCAGCACGCGCGCCTCGATCTCGTCGAGCGCCTCGGGGAAGATCGTCTTGAAGACGATATGGCTTACCCGGCCCACGGCTTCGTCGGCGGTCCACCCATACAGCTCTTCCGCGCCGCGGCTCCATTGCTGGATGATCCCGTCGAGGCCGCGAACCGAGACAGCGTCGTGCGTGAGGTCGAGCAGCTTGATGTTCGCCGCACCCGGTTGTTCGTGCCGCATCCCCGGATCGAGGGATACGAACGAGCGGAGCAAACCGCGCCACGACGAAGGCCCGGTGGCGGCTAGCCGGCTTGCGTAGGTTGCGTTCATGGCCATGACGTCGCTGTCGTTCATGTTGCACCCTGGCTTGTGAATGTTCCGTAGGAAACAATCTGGACCGAAGGCGCGCGACGGTACAGCCCATGATGGTGTCCGCCTCGCGCTCGATTGGGGTACCGTTCGCGGCCCCGGATGCGCGGGGCCAGACCCTCACAATTGCGTGAAGGCCCCCTCAAAAGGGGGGTCGATCCTCACTCTTTCCGTTGCGGATCTCGACGCGCTTCCAGCCGAAGAGGCGCGAATCGATGGACCACGCGCCCGGGCCCAGCAGCGCCAGCGCCGCGGCGAGGGTTGCCAGCAGCAAGTAGAAACCCGCGTCCGGAGGATACGAGTACGCGCACCAGAGTGCGGCGATAGCCGCGAGCGCACCGGCGATCGGCGTCCACAAACCGACCAGTACGAGGATGCCGAGAGCGCCGAGGAGGACATGGAACACGGCGGCCGCGATCGCGGGCCCCGCGCCCAGGGCGCCGACGGCGCGAACGATCAACGCGCTACCCGTGGCCAGGCGAATTAAAAGGAGTCCAGCGCCGGGCGCGCCGCGAGCGAACGATGAGAAAAGTCTACGCATGCCGTCAAGTCTGAAACCTCCCGACGACGGCTGAAACACCCGAACGGGTGGCGCGCGCCCACCCTTTCGAGCTTCAGAACTCGATGATCCCGCGCTTGAACCCGATCATCGCGGCGTGCGTGCGGTCCTTGGCGTCCAGCTTCGAGAGGATGTTGCGCACCTGGCCCTTGACCGTTTCCTCGCTGATCGCGAGCTCCCGGGCGATCTCCTTGTTGGCGTTACCCTCGGCGATCAGGCGCAACACGCGGATCTCTCCGGGAGTCAGCGCATCGTCGGTCGAATGCTCGGCAAGTTGGAACGACACGTCGGGCGAAAGGGCCTTCTTGCCGGAGTACACCGCGCGAATGGTCTCGAGCAGCTCCTTGTGCATCGAGTTCTTGAGGAGGTAGGCGCGAGCACCGGCCTTCAATGCGCGAAGGGCCTGCACGTCTCCGGCATACGTGGTGAGCACGATGATGCGCGCGTCGGGAAACTCGCCGCGGATCGCGATGATCGCGTCGAGCCCGCCCATCTCGGGCATCTGCAGGTCCATGAGCGCCACGTCCGGCTGGTGCGCGCGGTATTGCTCGATCGCCTCGCGCCCGTTCGAGCCTTCGGCCACGAGCTGCATGTCGGGCTGGATGCCGACGAGGCCGGCGATTCCCTGGCGGACGACGGGATGGTCGTCGACGCAGAGGATGCGGATGCGCTCGGGCGTACTCATGATCTCGCCATTGTATGCGGGGTGCGCCCGGGCATCTGCCACGTCTGAAACATCGCCGCGGTTCGCTGAAACGCCGCGGCGACGCCGCGACGCGAAGATGAAATGGGCGCAATACCAACGAGGTGGGTCATGGTCATGCTCAGGTGGTGGTTCCTCGCATTCGCCGAAATCGCCGGCGTGATCGCGCTCATGGTGAGCGGCATGGGGCAGAAGCTCTGGAGTGTTGATGTCACGAAGCTCAGCATCGTCTGCCTGGTCGCCCTCGCCTTCGCCACCGGCTTCACCGGCTGGCTCACGAAGGAGGCCGAGAAGGCGGCCAAGCAGGAGCTGCTTCCCCATGCCGACGCCTGCTGGTTCATGAGCGACGTCCTCATGGGCCTGGGGATGACGGGCACCGTGCTGGGCTTCCTCGTGATGCTGAACGACGCATTCACGGGCAACATGGCCGCGCAGGACGTGATGCTGCGCGCGGCTCCCGGTCTCGCGACCATCTGCGTGACCACGGCGGTGGGCCTCGTCTGCAGCATGCTGCTCAAGGCGCAGCTCGTGAACCTGGACTACGTGCTGCCGCGATGAGACGCGCCCGCGCGTATGGATTCGGCCTGTCGTTCCAGGACATGCTGATGGCGATGATCGCGGTGTACGCGTTTCTCTTCCTCGTCGCGTTCGCACTCATCAAGCCTGCTGATGCGAAGCCCGGCGTGGAGATGAAGGCCGAGTATCTCCTCACGATGGAATGGCCGGAAGGCAGCCGCGACGACATCGACCTGCACCTGCTGATGCCCGGCGAGAAGATGGTCAACTTCCTCTCGCGCGAGGTCGAGCACGCGTTCCTAGACCACGACGACCTGGGCAACAACGGCGCATATCACGACGCGAGCGGCCAGTTCGTGCGCATTCCCGAGCACAAGGAGATGATCACGCTGCGGGCCATCGTGCCGGGCACATACGTCGCGAACGTGGAGGTCTATCGCGCGGGCGACAGCGCGCCCGAGCGCGCGGAGGTGCGCCTTCCGTTTGCCGCCAAGGTGCGCCTCATGAGGCTCAACCCCCGCGTGCAGGAGCTCGCGGTGGTCGATGTGCCGGTGAGCCGCGTGGGCGAGCAGAAGACGGCCTTCCAGTTCACCATCGATCCGCAGGGCTACGTGAACGTCGACCGCGAGGCCGACGTGCCGTTCATTCCGCTGATGCCCGGTGTTTCCCAGGAATCATGATGCACCTCGAATCGCACTGGCCGCTCGCGTTCGGCCTGATCCTCGTGGCCGCATTCGGAACCTGGGTCTTCATCCACAGCAACCGCAGCTACCTGCTGCGCTGGGCCATGATCCCGGTATCGCTCACGGTCGCCGTGGCCTCGGCGCACGTTTACGACGCGCGGCTGGGGTACGCGATGCCTATCGAGCAGCTGCCCGCGAAGTTCGTGTACATCGCGCACCAGGTCGTGATCGAGCGCTCCCACAAGACCGGCATCGAGGTGTGGGCGCGCACGGACGGCACGCGCCTCTATCGCATTCCCTACACCAAGGGCATGGAGAAATCGATGGACGAGGCCCGTGAGCAGGGCAAGGGCGGGTCACCCGTGATGATGCGGGAGCGCGCGAAGCGGCCGGCGAACGAACCCCAGGGCTCGGGCAAGTCCGGCGGCGACCAACCCTATGAATCGCACGTCGTGCTGCCGTCGGATATGAACCCGAAGAGCGTCGCGGCGAGCTGAGTCTCGCTCACCCCTGCAGCTTTTGCCTGACGCGGCCGAACCACGTCGAAGGCGCCGACGCGTAGGCGTTCGAGGCGGGGATGG
>Ga0209131_1000473_pt1 | contig 29054 bp, 18 predicted proteins | sample GraSoi_2013_40cm_FD_185826 | JGI IMG/M metagenome (GOLD analysis project Ga0209131, IMG submission 185826) | Grasslands soil microbial communities from the Angelo Coastal Reserve, California, USA - Sample 9_17_2013_40cm (SPAdes) (version 2) | ecosystem: Environmental > Terrestrial > Soil >... | reverse complement strand
TTCGCCTCGCTCGGACTTCCCGACCTCACGGCTCATGGTTAGTTCGACCCGCCGAACCGCCGGATGCGGACCCGCATGTCCGGTCGTGTGGCAGGGGCGAGTGGGCGACCACTCCCCCTATGCCGATTGGTTACGCGAGCGAAGCTTCCGACGGGTCCGAGGGATGAGTGGCTGCATTGCGCAGAGTGAATCGGTCAGCGAAAGCATCCAGTAAACGCCCGATTTCCACTGAGGAAGTATTTGTGCTATTCGTTCTGTAGCGCCGGTGTGAATGAGAGTTCGTGAGCCCGGAACGGGCTTTCAAGCGTTTTGGGAGAGTTTGTGAGGTGAGCGATGGTTGCGCTGCGCCTTTTCTTAGCGGATGACCACGAAATTGTCAGATTTGGGCTGAAAAATCTGCTGGAGTCCCAGTTCGGATGGTCAGTCGTAGGCGAAGCGGGGGACGGAAAAGAAGCGGTCGAAAAGATTTTCCTGCTCGAGCCGGACGTTGCGCTGCTGGATATCAGTATGCCCCGCATGAACGGGTTGGAAGCAGCGCGAGAGATTCTAGGACGGGGTTCCCGGACAAAAATCTTGATCTTATCGGTGCACGATTCGCAAGATGTAATTCAGCAAGTGCTGGATTCCGGCGCGAAAGGTTACGTGCTGAAGTCAGACGCGATGCGCGACCTGATCGCGGCGGTAGACGCGGTGCGCTCGAACAAAACGTTTTTTACGCCCAAGATTGCGCAGGCGGTGTTTGACCGCCAAATCAAGCGGATGAGCGATCACGCGAAGAACCGCCCGACGCTTGTTAGAAAGAAACACACCGGCACTTAGGCCCCGGGAAACGCAACAGTCTGGAATTTAACTTTTTCGCATCGTCAGCCGGCATCTGCGAGCAGGCCGCAACTTCCACAAACAGGAACAGACAGGCACAAATAGGTGCGGCGACAAAGCTATTCGTGTTTTTCCATTTGGATGATTGGTAGAAACTCACCGTTGCAGAGAGGGACGTCCAGGTTCCTGACAGGGATATAGCCGCGGGCGCGGAAGAGTTTCGCGCCAGTAAGGGTTGCCCCCATCTCGAAACGCGAGAAGCCGGCGGCCTTTGCGGCGCTTTCGCAAGCGTCGAGGAGAAACGTGCCGACCCCGCGGCGGGCCCAGTCCGGATGAATGAAGAAGGCGCGGATCTTGGCGGCGTCATGACGAGGTTCGAGAAGCTCGTCGTGCCGGTCGGTCCATTGATCGGCGCCGTAGAGGGTTTTGCGTTTGCTCCAGCCGCCGCTGGCAATGATGACCGGCGGCGCCTCCGATTGCGCAGGACAATACTCCACAACCAGATATGTGCCGTCGGCTATGAGCTGTGTGTCGACGCCGAAAACGGTCGTCAGCGCACCTTCCATTTGTGCGGGAGTGTAATCCTGCGCCTGGAGCCGGCGCACGGATGCGTCGATCAGTTCGCGGAGGACGGGAAGATCGGCGAGAAGGGCGGGACGGATGCAAAGGTCTGGCTGCATTGGTCTGGCTCTAGTGGCGCCCAGGGCAGATTGTAGCGGCAAAGAGGCGCGTGCTCATCGGCTTTGACTCGTCCTCAATCCCGCGCGCTATCAGGGAGTCTTCGACTGTCGCTTCTTCTCCTCAGGCGTTGCCCGACGCTTCCCCTTGATCAATACATCGGCCGGATCTGGCGAGCCATTCCACAAGTCCAGCCGCACTCGTCCATCGGCCAGCAAGCTCACCGTTGCCGGCGTCGCGCTCGCCGTCAAGTACCAGCCTTCCGGCAGCACCACGGCATTTCGCGGCCGTCCCAAGCTCCTGTCAAACACCAAGTCGTCAACATCGAACCGATAACTTCCGACCGTCGTATATGTCTCCCAAATTCGCAGCCGTATCGATTGGCCCTTCTTTACCGGCGCAAACCGTACCACCACCACCTGACCCGTGGGCGACACCGTTTCACCAGCATCAATTTTCGCCAGGGCCAACTGCTCTCCTGTCATGATTTCCGTTTCGAGCTTCTCGCCTGTATCCAGCACAAACGCGGACGGGTCAGAAACCGTGCTGCCCACACGCACCACGTTTACGTACTTGTCCACACCGGGCCGCGACTCCGTGTAATCGTGGTAGAGACGGAACGCATGAGTCTGTGGCTCCTTCAAAAAATAAACGATGTCACGATCCTGGTGTGCCCGCTCGGAGAGCCGCTCCTTCTCCGTTTCACCGCTGAACGGCGCTTCCCAACTAACCGCTGTCGATAAGGGGCGAGGTACCGCAGCCGCCCCCGTTTGCGCCCCCAGTTTCCCGCGCACAATCAACGGAGCCTCTCCCGCGCTTGCGTTCATAAAGCTCACCGCCGTTCGACCATCCGCCTCCGGCAAAACCTGGGACGCCACATTGCATCCCACCACTTCATATCCCGCGGGCAGCACCACGCTGTTTCTCTTAATGCCCAGCGAGCGATTAAACACAACCGCATCTCCGTCCCGGTAATAGCTTTGCGCATCCTTATATGTCTTTAGAATAATCAACCGTCCCTGTCCGTCCTGGGGCACTGGCCGCGCCAGATGCACTTTGATGTAATTCGTCTGGGCGTCCGCGTCTGCCATCAACGGATCCTTCCGCGCCTCTTCCCCGCTCACAATCTCAAATTGCACCGCCTCGCCGGTCATCGCATCGTACACGGCCTCATCGCTCGCCACGCTCCCCCTTCGTATCGGGTTGTAGTAGTACTTCGCACCCGCGGTCGTCGCCGTCACTTCATAACGGATCCGAAAGCTTGCGCTCTCCGGAGCCAACAATTCATACCTGGTGTATTCATCCGTCTCTGTCTGTTGACCCGCTGCCTTTGTAGTTGTTGCGCCACTTGCCGCCGCTGCTCCGCTCGCGTTCTGCCGGCCGCGCAGTGCATCACCCGAAAGCAGCAGTACCACACTAACGCAAACCCCAATCCATCTCCTCACGTGCATCTCCTCACTGCGAGCCAGCGCCCGCATCATACAGCCTCTGCCGGAGCAAATACCAAAAGGGATCAAGCAGGCGAAGACGCCGACATTGATCCAGTTGGGGAGCGTGGACAAGCGTGTGCCCATGCCTGATAGCTACGAACTCTATCGACGTCTGCAGGACCAAAGCGTGCCATCGAGACTAATTCTGTACACGGGATTTGGGCACCCGATCACAAAGCCCAAGTCAAATCGCGCGGTGATACAGGCGAATCTGGATTGGTTCAACCACTACATTTGGGGAGAGGAGTTCCCCAAGGACTCGGCGCTGCTTGGTTCCAGCGAGATCGAGAGCGCGAAATAGCTGTCTGGGTCAGTTTATTGGCGACGCGGGTTGGTCTGCGCTCTTTTTCTCTGGCTGCTGGGCGATTCATTCAGCCATCGGCGTAAATACATCACGGCGCGACGGCGATTTGCGCGCGATGCGGCGCCTTGTGCGCGATTCTGCGGTTTGGGTTGGCGCAGGCCGAGAGTTTCGGCAAGCCAAGACGGCATTGCGGATTTGAACTGTTGCCAAGAGACTTGCGATGCGGAGGCCGCTCTCGTTTGAAGCTGCTTCCAGCGAGGATCCAAGGCCAGGCGCGCAGCGCCAATATACAGTTGATGCAGCTCTTGACGCAGATGGCGAACGAAAGGGTTCCACTGATTAATTTCAAAGGAACGTATCGCGCGGTGGATTTGACGTGTTGTCGCGCGAGCATCTGAGACGAAGCTCTTGCTCCATAGACGTAGTACACCCGGTAACGATAGGCGAGTTGGCGCAGGTGACGTCCGAGCCGCGACTGCTTGCGTTTCAGCGGGAGCCGCTTGAGGTGGTGTGGCTGGATTCTGAACCTTCAGCGCGACCAGGCTCGGCACTTCGTTCTGAGCTCCATTCCCTTCAGATAGATCTTTCGCGACAGGGATCCCACGGACTGGTTCCGGCACGGGCGAAGTTTGCGCATCTTGCTTCGGGGACGAAACTGGATGTGCTGCTGCGGAGTGCTGTTGATGTGTTGGTCCCGTTGCGGAATCTGATTCGGCGGAGATAGCGGCGAGTATTGAGCCAATATCGGCAAGGCTCGTTTTGGAGTAGGAGCCGGTGTTCAGGACGCGGGTAATGGAATCGGCGCGATCAAATTGGCAATCGTGCGCGGCCTGTTCGACGGCACTTGGCGAGATCGTCCTGGAATCCTCTGCGCAGGCGTTGACAAGCGAATGCTCGCAGAGAACGTTGATTACGCGCGGGATGCCGTGAGAATAGGCGTGCACGCAGCCGACCGCGTCTGGCTCAAAAATGGGATTCCCATTTGCACCGGCGACGCGAAGCCTTTCGCGAATATAACCGTGAGTTTGTTCCAGGGTGAGAGGGGCTGTCTTGCAGCGGATAGTGATGCGCTGACGAAGCTGACGGAGATCGTGGCGCTTGAGCTTGATTTCCAGTTCCGGCTGGCCTGCCAGGACGATCTGCAGAAGTTTTTCGCGCGGCGTCTCAAAATTCAGTAGAAGGCGGATTTCCTCGAGGGCGGCGGGCTCCAGGCCCTGAGCTTCGTCAACAATCAGCACCGGAATTTTGCCGGCACGATACCGGTCGAGCAGCCAGCGATTGAGAGCGATCAGTTTTTCACTTTTGAGATTTGAGGCGCACGGTACGCCAAAATCGTTGAGTATGAAATCGAGCAGGTGCTCGGGCTTGATATGGGTGTTGAAGATGAGAGCCGTAGGCATCTCCTGTTCGGCAAGCCAGTCGAGCAGGCGGCGAATCATCATGGTCTTGCCGGTACCCACCTCGCCGGTTAGGAGTACTAGGCCTTTGCGGGTGCGGACCGCGTAAGCGAGCTCAGCCGAGGTGGCTCGAGCCTGTTCGGTGACAAACAGAAAACGAGGATCAGGGTTAATCTTGAATGGGTTTTCGCGCAGACCAAAGAAGTTGAAGATTGTGTGGGACATTGCTCACCGGCGAGCAGGGTAGGTGGATTCTAGGGTGGGTGCAGGGCACGAGCAATACAGGATTCTCCTACGGGGCCGGATGATTTGCTTGAGTCAGAAAACCCCGAAATCACCGAAATCACCGACATACGCTAGAGACTTACTGTCGCTTGTTAGTTAACGGGCTGCCCTTTGACTGTCCACCCGACCAGTAGTGGCGTGTGGAACGCGTTTCTACACTTGCCGCACTATGGCGGATAAATGGTCGGATCGGGCATCGGCTCAATGGTCGGATGCAAGTAAAACGTCAAAATGCTTGGTGGCGCTGGCGCTTGCCGCCTCGATGATGGGCAGCGGGTGCGCCGGCGTGGTCATGGGATCGAGTCCTTCTGGCAAGGGCGGCGGTACGCCTCCGCCGAGCACGCCACCTCCGACAAACGCGCCACAACCACAGCTTTCGGCGACGCCGCTGAGCGCCAGCTTCCCTAATGTGACTACGGGCGCAAGCGGCTCACAGACCATCACCCTGCAGAATGGCGGCACCGCGAGCGTGACAATTTCCAGCGCAAGTGTGGGGGGAGCAGGATTTAAGATCTCGGGTCTTACGCTTCCGATGAGCATTGCTCCAGGCCAAAACACTACGTTTAACGTTGTGTTCGCGCCGAGTTCGGCGGGGACTGTTACAGGCTCGGTTTCACTGACGAGCAATGCGCCCAATTCCCCCTTGGTGATTTCCACTACCGGCAGCGCCACAGCGGCAACCGCGCTGCTGAGCGCCAGCGCGAGCAGTCTGGACTTCGGCAGCGTGTTGGTGGGGAGCAGCAGTTCGCAAGGTGTGACGCTGACGAATGCGGGCAATGCGAACGTCACAATTTCCAATGTGGTTGTGACCGGGGCGGGATTCAATGCGAGCGGCGCAGGCGCCAACACCACTTTGGCACCGGGGCAGACCGCTGCGCTGAATGTGACGTTTGCACCGTCGGCAACAGGAAGCGCGGTCGGATCCATAACGATCGGCAGCACTGCGGGCGGACCGTCGATCTCGCTCACCGGTAGCGGTGGCCAGTCGAGCCCGCATACAGTGGCGTTGAACTGGGATCCGAGCACGTCCGATGTAATTGGATATTACGTTTACCGGATGCTTGCGGACGGCACTTACGCGAAGATCAACTCTGCTCCGGTGGTCCTTACGGACTACACGGATACGAATATCCAGAGTGGGCAGACGTATACTTATGTGGTAACTGCGGTGGATGCCGACAACGTGGAAAGCGATTATTCGGACCCCGTGCTAGCAACAATTCCCTGATCTTCTTCCTTCTCCCGGGTACGCAGTGTCGGGGTTGCTTCCAGTCTATTCTGTCCAGGGATGTGCCCGGTCCGTACCCCGATGGGCTACACCCCCCTCCCCCGGTTTTTGCATAAGTGTTCATTCTAAAGGGAGTTAAAGTCCTTTGTTTTGATACACTTTTGTAAGTGTTCATTATAAAGGTGCTTAGGGCTGGCTCCCTGATCGCCGAAAGGTTCGCCCTTGGAGGGGGAAAAGCGCCGAAGCCCGCTTCAGAAAGCGGGCGCTACAACGTGATCCTAAAAGGAAAAAGCGGGAGGAGGCTCCCGCAGGCAAGACGCAGTTCCTTACAGAAGTCATCATAAGCTGCAAGATCACTACTCGTCAACAACAATTCGACCGATCTTCCCGAATTCTTTGCGACTGTTTCAACTATAGCTTTTATGGATTACCTGAAGCGCGCTGGTTTCTCGCACTCACTGTTCCCTTGGGCTGCATCTGCGGATTTTTCGTCTGGCTTCACCATAAGTCCGGTGATCTAGCGCGGTGGCTACTTCGGGCCGTCACCGATCTTCACGACCCGAGTTACAAATGTGAGGTGACCATTGCCAACGTGGCCTGCTACCTCCCAACAGCCCGGAGTCGGGAAGATCAGTCCGGTGGCTTGAAAACCTGTGTCGCCATAACCGGCAGGAATATGAGCCCGCAGTGGCGGTGCCCAGCCGTCCAGTCGATGGCCGTCGATCGTAAGTTGCCCTTTGATGTAGCGTGTCCACGGGAACTTCATTGTGAGAGAACCATCCTCCTCAACCGATCCCGCTCCGCCCGGCTTGAAGACTACGGTCCCATCCGGCCAGAGACCCGTCGCTAGAAATTCGTTTTCGTATTCGTATTTCCCGGGTCCATTCGGCTGCGATACCGGACAGGCGAAGGGGGCGGGCTTAGGTGTCTCCTGCGCAACCACCGAAGCAGCCAACCAAGCGATACCGACGAGCAAGAGCCCTAGCCTCATGGCGATAATTCTCCTGAATTCGGCCTATCGCTTAGGCGGCAGAACACAATTAGAGGCTCGATACAATACTTCAGGACTTCAGGCTATAGGGTCAATCCTGTAGTTGTCCCTAGGGTACATACTGTACAAGGCCTTAGCCTGTCCCCCGTGTGAACACCCGACCAGTAGCCGCGCCGAGTCCTCTGGGTAAGAATTCCGACCAACTCGTGAGGCGGCAGGCAGTTGAAGGGGGACACGCATGGTCGGAACGCATTTCTGCAAGTGTCTGAATTTCAGTAGTTTGCGCAGGAGATTGCTTATTCTGTCGGGTTTTTCGCTGTTTGCGATCCAGGTGAGCGTGGGTCGCACTGCCCGAAACGACACGGCAAAGGCAGGGGCGGCGGCTGCGGCCTCACCCCTGATGGAAATTACGCCCGATGCGGTGAGCTTTGTCGATGTACCCGTGGGCGACACGTACACCCAGACGGTCACAATTACGAACGCAAACGAGGGCACCCTTCAGATCAAGGGAATCACGGCTTCGAGCGCGGATTTTCGGATTACCGGGATTCTGCTCCCGGTTGTTGTGGCGCATGGCACAAGCCAGATTTTCACCATTTCCTATCAGGCAAAGGCGGAGGGTCGCGCGGAAGGCCAAATTTCAATTTTGACGAACTCGGGCAATCAGCCCCTCGTGATACCGGTAAAGGCTTCTTCGGCGGCGGGGCAGAAGGAGCTGACGGCGAGTGAGGCGGCCATTGATTTTGACGATGTTGCGGTAGGAAGCTCGGGCAAAAAAGAGCTGGTGCTTACGAATTCTGGGAATCGCGAGTTAAGGATTTCCGCGATATCGGCAGCAGGAGCAGGCTTCAGCGTCTCTGGGACAACGGCAGTGAACTTGAGTCCGGGGCAGAATGTTAGCCTGGATGTGAACTTCGCGCCGAAAAGCGCGGGGAGGCAAACGGGGAGTTTAGCGGTCATGAGCGCCGACGATGGTTCCTTGCTAACCATACCGCTGACGGCCAGCGGGGCTCCATCGTCACAAAGCGCGGTGAAGCTGAATTGGGAGGAGAGCCCGGTCACGGTGGCGGGTTATGTGGTTTACCGGTCAGCGGAGCCCAGCGGACCTTATACGAGGGTTTCTTCGCTTCCCGTGCCGTCGGCAGAGTACACAGACACGGGGTTGGCAGCCGGACATACATACTATTATGTAGTGACGTCGCTCGATGCGGAGCAGGTGGAGAGTGAATACTCGCCGCCAATAACCGCGACCGTGCCGCTGGGCTAGGTGGGGGCGGCACGAGTTAGCGTTATCCCACGCTTCCGGATTACCTTTCCAGATCACCCTTCCTTTGATGGCTCCTCGGCCTGACCAACATTGTCAGAGCCCGAGTAGGTGACTTACCCGATTGAAACGGGGGCCGCTAAACCCTATGTTCGACGCCAGTTGCATTCTCTTTGCGAGATGCGGAGGGTTGGTGTGGCTATGGCGACAGCCTTGCGTGCGGTTCCGGAGCCGTTGGCGTCGGGAACTAAACTTATTGAACAAAATGAGGAGTTTAAGACGAAGTTCGACAAGTATAGCTTCGCGTTCCAGCACAAGTTGGCGGGGCACCCGGTTTTCGAGTTGAGCCGGCTGATGGAGCTGGCGCAAGAAACGCAGAGCACGCGGCCTGCGGACCTTTATTACGACGCTGGCACGATCGATGTGAACCAACGCTGGGATAAGACGCCCAGGCCGGAGTTTAGTGCGCGTGACGCGATTCAGAGAATTGAGCACTGCGGTGCGTGGATCGTCCTGAAGCGAGCGGACAAAAACCCGGAATATGCGGCAGTGTTGAAGGAGTGCATGGCGGAGCTGCAGGAGTTCACCGGATTGAACCTGGATCGGGTGATGAAGGTGCAGGAAGTGATTTTGTTCATTACTTCGCCTAAGCGGCTGACGACTTATCACATTGATCGCGAATGCAGTTTGCTGCTGCAGATCCAAGGCGACAAACACATCAGCATTTTTGACCGCAATGATCGCGAGGTGCTTTCGGAGGAAGAGATAGAACGGTTTTGGTCCGTGGATCACAACGCGCCGCGGTATAAGCCCGAATTGCAGCACCATGCGACGGTGTACGAGTTGAGGCCGGGAAACGGCGTACACATTCCGGTGAACTGTCCGCATTGGGTGCAGAATGGGAACAACATTTCGGTTTCGCTGAACGTGAACTTCCAGTACCGGGACACGATGCGCGCGAATTTGTACCGGCTGAATTTTGTTTTGCGGAAGATGGGACTTCAACCCACGCCGCCAGGTGCTTCGCCGGCGAAAGACAAAGTGAAGAGCGTGGCAGTGTTGCCTTTGGTGTGGGCCAAGAATATTTCGCGGGGCAGAAAACCGTGGGCTTGATGGGCTGAGGACCGTCTACCGCGGCGTCTTATTTCTTATTTCTTTCGAAAATAAAAGCCAGAGTAGGTTCGTGCGGAGAGGTCTGGGTGTGTGGGTACGAGCAATCGTAGCTCGTGAACGGGCCACTCGGACTCTAGTTCGTAGCCGAGAGCTTGCATTCCGGCGATGAGATTTGCGCGGCTGTGAAGTTTGCAGGGCACGAGGTACGAGCGGTTGTCTTGCACGGTGATCAAGTCTGCACCGGTGGAACAGGGCGTGCGGTTCACGAAGACGTGGCTAGGAAGACTTTCGAGCGGACGAAGGATTTCGCGAAGAGGCTGTTCGAAATAATGGAGTGAGCCTGAAGCGATAAAAACGTCGCAGCCACTTGCATCAGCGAGAGTATCGGCGAAGTGGATGCGGGGCTCACCGCGCTCCGCCGCGAGTTTGTCGCCCAGCGGCCTCTTCATCGGCAAATCGTAGACGGTCCAACGGAGCGTCGGGGGAAAACCTAATTGGGTTTGGTAGGCGTAGAACAAGTTACCGACATTGCCGCCAAAATCGAATACGTGCCGCAGTTCAGGAGCGAGTGGAGCGAGGTGGAAGAGAAGAGGGTAGTCGCTTTCGCGCACGGTCTCGGAAATTGAAGTGTGGTAGCGGATTTCGTCAGGGTGTTCGTGCCCGGCCTGAATGTACTGTGATGCGCACGCTTGAGCCGCTGAGAACGAGGGGAAAATCCTGCGGAAGCCGAGCGAAGCGTCGAGCAAACTTTGCGTGATGCGATTGGAGCGCAGCCGGGCAATGAAATTTCGGCCAGGGGAACGGGTGCCGAGGAAATTGAGAAACGAAGTCAGGGCGCGAATCTGGAGAAGACGAAGACGCAAGAGAAGGGAAGCGCGAGGCATGGCCGCTCGTCCGACGGCGGGCGCCGCAGATTCGCTTGCAGCTCGTCCCGGTAGATCGCGAATGGCTGTGGAGGCTTTTATATTTTCCCCAAGTGCGTGTAGACGCGACTGAGAATCTTTTTTACGACCATACCGCTGGTATTCGCGCGATTTTCCATTACCGAGGGTGCCTGGTGGGCCGCTGGGGCTGTGGAGTTGGCGCGAGGTACGAATGCCGGCAGAGGATCGCCGGCGTCGTCTGCGAATTGGAACTCTGATATTTTGCGGTTTGGGTTTGCCGCGATTTGCACGAAGAGATGACGAAGCTGGCCGATCATGCGATTTACATTAGCTGCTTCGTACATGTCGCAGTCGTATTCGCAGGATAACCGCCATCCATCGGAGCGCTGCACCATAAAAAAATTCAGATCGTAGATCGCGCCCGGTGACTTGGATGGGACTGGGGTCATGGAGAGTCCGGCAAACTGAAGCGGCTTCACGAAGTCGCGTTGATAGATGAAATTGGTGCTGTAAACGGTGGGCCGATTGGGATCGCGCTTCAGGCGTAACGCTTCGACGACTTGCTGGAAATGGAGATCCTGGTGCGCGATGCCTTCTTCGACGGTGCGTTGAACACGGGCAAGGAGTTCAACGAAGGTAGGGTCTCCTGAGAGGTCGGTGCGCAGAATGACGGTGTTGATGAAGACGCCGATGAGTGGCTCGAGTTCCACGCGATCGCGGCCGGCTAGAAGCGTGCCGACGTAGATGTCGTTCTGATGGGTGTAGTGCGCGATTAGAATCTTTAGTGCTGCGAGGGACAAAGTATAAAGAGTGCAGCCGTGCTTTCGGGACAAGGCGGTAAGGGAATCGGTGAGAGAAACCGGCAGCACGACGGAAAGAATGTAGGCGCAGTGGGTCTTGATGGCAGGGCGAGGATGGTCGGGCGGTATTTCGCAGGGCTTTAGATTCGCTAGTTTCGTTTGCCAGTAGGAACGGTGGTGTGCAGCGGCGGCCCCGTCGCTTTGCTCATTTTTCCAAACTGCGTAGTCTGCATATTGAAGCGGGAGGTCCGGTGCAGTTGTTCTATTTCCGGAGGATAGCGCTTCGTAGTGGGCGCCAACCTCATCGCTGAAGACCCCGATAGACCAGCCGTCTGAGACGATGTGGTGGATCGTTACCAAAAGCATATGCTCTTGGTGGGCGAGTTTTAGGAGGCGCGCTCTCACTAGCGGGCCCGTCTTGAGATTAAAGGGCAGAGCTGCTTCGGCGATGGTGCGGCGTTCTTCCTCCAAATCGCGATCGTTGGGGGGGAGATGGCTCAAGTCGTCCAGCGGTAAGCGGATCGTTGCGTCGGCGTGAACGATTTGGGCTAGAGCGCCATCGATCAGGGCAAAGCTGGTGCGAAGAATCTCGTGACGACGCGCGATTTCGTTGATGGAGCGCTCCAGGAGAGAAATGTCGAGAGCTCCCGTAATGCGAAAACGGACGGCGATGTTCCAGCAGGGATTCCCCGGTTCAAGGCGGTCGAGATACCAAAAGGATTGCTGCGCCAAACTGGTGGGAAAGCGATATGCAGGCTCGCCCAAGGAGTCGGCGGTTGGTTTCGTCGATGACGGGATAGAGCGAATATTGCCTCCCCTATCGATATCAGGTGGCCTGAGGTGCGGCATCGAGCTGGTACTGCTCGCGGGACACGCGGGCGATTTTTTCCACTTTGTGCATGGGGCCACCGTTTTCAGGCGAGGTGGCGCTGGATTCGGCGGCGAGGGCGGCAACGGTTCGCAGGCGAAGGATTTGCTGGGGAGTGAGGGTGATGCCAACTTGCGCTGCGCGGGCGATGATCTGAAATAAGTGAATGGAATCGGCGCCGAGATCGAACAGGCTGTCATGCACGCTTACGCGGTCGAGGTGCAGAACCTCAGCGCAGACGGCAGCGAGCTTCGCTTCCGCGGCATTGCGAGGAGCTATGAACAGATTCTGCTCCGGAAGGCTTAGCGCATCCAAGCGGACGAGCGCTTTGCGGTCGATTTTGCCGTTCGGCGTGTGTGGCAAAGAGGGCATAAAGACGAATACGGAAGGAATCATATACTCGGGAAGGGACGCTGCGACCCAATTTCGCAGAACTTCTGACGAGGACTTTTGCGATTCTTGCGGAACGCAATAGGCGACGAGGCGATTACTGCCGGGTTCGTCTTCTTGCGCGGCGACGACGCATTCGCGGATGCCTGGGTCGCGGGCGAGGACTGATTCGATTTCGCCTAGTTCAATGCGGAAGCCGCGGACTTTGACTTGGTTGTCCAATCGCCCCAGGAATTCGAGTCTTCCGTCGGGTCGATGGCGAACCAAATCGCCAGTTTTATAGAGGCGGTCGCCCGCTCTCTTGCTAAATGGGTCGGTGATAAAACGCTCGGCGGTCAATTGCGCGTTTCTGAAGTAGCCCTTGGCTACGCCATCGCCGCCGATGTAGAGATCGCCGGGTATCCCGATTGGGACCGGTTGCTGCTTCGCGTCCAGGACGTAGAAGCTGGTGTTGTGTATGGGAGGGCCGATGGTGACGGGACCTTCGCCCGCTTCGACGCGTGAGGTCGCCGACCAGATGGTTGTTTCCGTCGGGCCGTACATGTTCCAGAGCTCGCCACGTTGCAATAATTCGTTCGCAAGTTGTCGGGGAAGAGCTTCGCCGCCGCAGAGCATTCTTAGGCCTGATTGCCCTGACCAGCCCACTTCGAGCAGCAGGCGCCAAGTGGCGGGAGTGGCTTGCATGACCGTGGCTTTGGATTCGTCCAATAACTTGATTAGTAGGCGCGGGTCCTGAGCCGTCTCGTGACTGGCAAGAATCAAGCGCGCACCAGTGATGAGCGGAAGAAAAAGCTCTAGAGCCGCGATATCGAAAGATAGGGTGGTCACGGCTACGAGGCGGTCATGGTCGTGAAGGCCGGGAGTTTCGCGCATGGACCAAAGTAGGTTGGCGACATTGCGGTGGGTGACTTCAACGCCCTTTGGCTTCCCGGTTGAACCGGAAGTGTAGATTGTGTAGGCGACGGACGAGGGATCAAGGTTAATGGCCGGGCACGTCTCGCGCTCACGCTCAATCAGCACCCAGTCACGATCGAGGCAGACTGGTCGAGTGTCGAAGAGCGGAAGATTCGGAATGAGTTTCGAATGGGTGACCAGAGTGGCCAGGGAAGTCTCTTCCATGATGAAGGCGATGCGGTCGCGTGGATATGCAGCATCGAGAGGCAAATAGGCCGCGCCAGCTTTCCAAATTCCTAGTAAGCCGACCAATAGATCCAAGGAGCGATCAAGCGCAATGCCTACGAGGTCGCCTGGGGTAACGCCGATTTTGATCAAGTGGCGGGCGAGTTCATTGGCACGCTTGTCGAGATCAGAGTAAGTGAGGTCTTGCCCTTCGAATGAAACGGCGACGGCGCTGGGATTGCGGGCGGCTTGTTCCTCGATCAGTTCGTGAACGCATTTGTCTCGCGGGTATTCACTTTGTGTGGCATTCCAATCGTGAAGAATCTGGCGAAGGTCGGCATCGGTGAGAATTGGCAAGCGATCGATTTCCTGCTTCGTGTCAGCAGACAGACTTTTCAGCAGGGTTTCGAAGTGCGTGAGCCAGCGGGCGATCGTTTCCCGGTCGAAGAGATCGGAATTGTAATCGCAGTCAATTAGAAGACCCTGATCGGATTCGACGATGTTGACGAACAGATCGAAGTTCGCCGCGGACTTGGGATTGGGGTCGACCTCTACTTGTAGACCGGGGAAATTGAGATGTGAGCCGACCTTTTCGAGATTGAATTGAACTTCAACGAGCGGCAAGCGGCTTGGGTCACGACGAAGCTTCAAATTACGTACCAAGGTGCCGTAGGTGTAGGACTGATGATCGTAGGCATCAAGGACCGTGCGCTTCACCTGTTGAAGCAGTTCGCTGGCGGATTGGCCCTCGCTGAACTGGACGCGAATCGGCAGGAAATTCACGCAGTGGCCGACGAGATTGCCATTTTCGAGGAGTGACTGCCCGGCGGTGGGGATGCCAATGACGATGTCGCTCTGTGCGGTCAGGCGATGCAGGAGTGATGCGAAACCGGTTAGCAGCGTCGCGAACAAGGTGCAGCCCTGCTTGGCGCCGGCTTGCCTGATCTGCTTGTAAACGGCGGCATCGATTCGGGCGCGGTAGGTTGCGCCTTTGAAGGATTTTACGGCCGGACGCGGACGATCGGTGGGCAGCTCGAGGACCGGAGGGAGTTGCTCAAATTGTTTGCGCCAATACGCGGCAACTTCCTCGTCGTGCGCGGCTTCGGACTGCTGGCGGGCGTATTCGCTGAACTGCAACGCGGGTGGAAGCGCGGGGTTTGTGGCTGTGCGGCGAGCTGTGTAGAGCGTGGTGAGTTCGTCGAGAAGAATATTGGTTGACCAGCCATCGCAGACTATGTGCTGGCTTGTGACAATGAGAGCGTGGAGTTGCGCTTCGAGGCGGAAGAGGCGCAGGCGAAGTACCGGGCCGTTGATGAGATCGAATGGCGTGGAAGCTTCTTGCTGTTTTGCATTTTCAAGCGCAGTGGAACGCTCGGACGGTGAAGCGGATGACAAGTCTTTAAACGTAATTGAGGCTTGGGAAGCTGGGGAAAAGCAGAGGGAGTTGCGCTCGGGAATAATTGTCGCGCGCAGGGCTTCGTGGCGATTGACCAGATCCTGCAGGGATTGACGCAAAGCTTCGATATCGAGCTGTCCGCGCATGAGCAGAGTGAAGGACTCGTTGAAAGCACAGGAGGCATCCTCGCCGAGTTGCGCCGAGAGCCAGATCTCCATTTGGGCTTCTGTCATCGGGACTTCGATGCTCGGTGCAGGAGGCTGAACGGCCGGTGAGATTTTCGATGAGGTGCTCGAGCGGTGTTCGATTCCCGGTGCGGTCAGCTGTGAAGGAGCTTGCAGAATTCCACCGGCTTGCATTTCGGCGATCGATTCATCAAATGCGCGGACAATCGAGGCGACGTCCGCATCGGAGTGCGCGGTGGTAAGGAAGGACGGGAAACCCTCGAGGAGGTAGATACCCTTTGCGCGAAGGTGATAGTGGAGCAGGCTTCCCAGTGGGAAATCAGTGGGGAAGCTGAAATAAAAGATGCTGCCGAAGTTTTCAATGCGAGAGGGAGCGCCGCCTTTTTCAAAAAGCGCGTTCAATGCACTGACTAGTGAGGCGGTTTTTGCGCTGAGCTGTTGCTGAAGCTGCGGCCCTTGCTCGCGGAAATGCTCGAGCACCGCTTTCACGGCTGAGAGAGTGAGGGGGTGGCGGTGGAACGTGCCGGCGAAGAAAGTTACGCCGACAGATGGATAGGAGTCGTCGCCGAACTGCCACGCACCGCCGTCCAAGGCATCCATGAACTGCGACTTGCCGGCGAGGACGCCAATGGGCATGCCGCCCGCGAGAACTTTTCCGTATGTAGCGAGATCGGCGCGGATATTGAACAGCGCTTGGCACCCGCCGGGATGAACGCGGAAGCCGGTGACGACTTCATCGAAGATCAATGCTGCGCCGGAGTCCTGAGTGATTTTCCGGATGTCATGTAGGAATTCGCGAGGCTGCAGGTTGGGGTGGCGACTCTGGACGGGCTCGACGAGGACCGCGGCGAGTTCACTCGCATGAGTGCGAATCCATTCGAGCGATTCGGGGGTACCGTAGTCTAGGACGACGACATTGCCAACACTCTCACGCGGAATACCGGGGGCAATCGGCAAGGAGCGGGGCGTATCGGCACCCTTTACACCCTTCACCAGGACTTCATCGAACATTCCGTGATAAGAACCAGCGAAGAGGACCACTTTGCTGCGGCCTGTGACCGTACGTGCAACGCGGAGTGCGGCGATGACCGCTTCGGAGCCAGTGTTGCAGAAGGTCATGCGCTCATTGCCTGTCATTTCGCAAAACATTTCGGCAACTTCGCCGGCCAGAGGTGTCTGAGGTCCGATTTCGAATCCCTCGCGGAGCTGTTGTTCAATTGCGCGCTCTACAAAGTCGGGACCGTGGCCGAGCATGATGGGACCGAACCCGTTGAGAATGTCGATGTACTCATTGCCGTCTACATCCCACAGGCGCGAACCTTTGGAACGCACGGTGATGATGGGGTAGACCATTTCCTTCCACTGGGTGCGAAAACCGGAAACTACGCGCGGGTCCGCAAGGCGTGCACGGTATTGTTGCGTCATGCCCTTGGACTTGGCTGTCCGTTTTGTGCAGCGCTCGATTAGCTCGCGGATGTGCTTCTGCTGAGCATCGGTGAGTTGCGCTGAGGTTCCTTTCTGGGGCGGTTTGTACGGTCCAAAAGGCTTGAACTCGCGCGATTCTTGGGTTGCAGGCGCGGGGGGCGCGGGGACAGCGGCGATTTTTGCGACTGACGTCGGGGTAGCTTGCGGAAATTCATTTTGCGTTTTCGCTGCAGCAGCTCCCGGGGAAAGGCCGCGGAGAACGTCAAGTTGCTTGGCGAAAAGCTGGTTCATCGTTTGTACTTGTTCGCGCATCAGGCGCTCAACGGCCGCTTCTGTCGTGCTGATGTTGCCGCTCGCGGGAGCCGGCGGTTGGGTCCTCGCCTGCGTCTCAGGGGCAGCAATAAAGGGAGCCGGAGGTTCGGGCGCGACTTCACGATGCTCAGGAACCGCTTTCGGAGCGAAGGCTTCCGCAGGCATCTGAGTATCTATAAATTCGGTGAGCAATTTAAGGGATGATAGATCGCTTAAAAGTTGACGGAAGGTGACCTTCAGACCGAATTTGCTTTGCAACGCCTGACTTACTTGCGTGAGGAAGAGCGAGTCAAAACCCATTTCGAGAAAACTGGAGGAGGCATCTGAAGGCTGAATGCGGACGCCGGAGAGATCAGCGAATATTTCAGACACCATGCTAGAGATGATTGCCACGCGATCGGCTGCTGGTTGCAGATCTTGTTGCTGATCGGGGGTTGGGCCATGCGAATTGTGAGTCACGCTCTGAGTCTCCTCAAAAGACATATTCGCGCGTACAGTTTCCGTCACGGACGCAGGATCTATCGGGGAAGTCAGCGGCAGCTGGTTCGCAGGTGCTTCTAACCAAAATCTTTTTCGCTCGAAGGGATACATGGGCAGGGAGATTCGGCGGCGGCGCTCTCCGGAATGAAGCGCTTCCCACTTGGGCTGTAATCCTGCCGCCCAGAGGGAGCCAACAGCGTTGATCAAGTCGAGCGAGCTGCTCTCTCCGGACGACGGATCTCCCAACGAGGAGATGATCGTCACAGAATTCTGCGCGTCTCCTTCTGCGTTTCCGTTTTGACGCGAGAGGTTTTGTTTCGCCAGAGTGCTCAGCACGTTACCCGGACCCACCTCCAGCAGGACTGCTCCGCTCCTCTTGAGCAGCTCCTGAACTCCAGCGGAAAACTGCACGGGAACGCGGAGGTGGCGCGCCCAGTATCTGGGATCAGTCGCTTCATTTTCTGAAATCCAAGTGCCGGAAACGGATGACACGAAAGGAATCTTAGGCGTGTGCAGGCGAGTCTTCGCTACACGCACGGAAAACTGATCCACGATGGGATCCATCATCGAAGAGTGGAAAGCATGGGAAGTCACGAGCCGGCGAGTCGGGACGCCTTCGTTCTTCAGCTCGGTCTCTAACGCATCCAAGGCATCAAATGGCCCGGAGACGACACAGAGCGAGGGAGCATTGACTGCGGCGATGGCGAGCTGGCCGTTGATGCGTGCGCGAATCTCGGACTCAGGCAGACGCACGGACAGCATTCCACCTGGGGCGAGTTTTTGCATCATGTGGCCTCGAGCGGCGATGAGAGCGAGAGCGTCTTCGAGAGAAAAAACGCCGGCGAGGCACGCGGCGACGAATTCGCCGACACTATGGCCCAGCATTCCCTGCGGCTGAGTTCCCCAGCTCATCCAGAGCTGTGCTAACGCGTATTCGATTGTGAAAATGGCGGGTTGAGCCACAGCGGTGTCTGTAAGGCGACGGGAGAAGGTCCTCACCGAGATGGGAGCGGAGGATTTCGCAGCAAGTGTCTACGGACTGCCGAAAGACCGGCTCGGACTCATAAATCTGCCGAGCCATATTAGAGTGCTGAGATCCCTGCCCTGGGAAAAGAAAGTAGACAGCGGCGCCGTCGTTCGCATTTTTGCGGGCCTGCACACGTTTGCGATCGCGTTGCGAAAGTGCCTCGATCGCGTCTGGAATATCGGAGACAGCGGCCCAACGACGATGCGGGAACTTGCGACGACCTACTTGCAACGTCCACGCGACATCAGCGAGGGGTAGGTGCGGATTGTTTTTCAGGTGCTGGACGAGATTGTCGGTCGCATTCTCGAGGGCTTGTTCCGAGCGGGCGGACAACAAGAGCAATTGTGCGGGGCGTGGCGAGTCTTCTACAGTCTGCGCGGGCGGCTCTTCAAGAATGACGTGGGCGTTGGTACCGCCGACACCGAATGCGCTCACTCCAGCGCGCCGGGGCAACTGTTGCTGCTTCCATTCCGTGCGTTTGGCATTCACGTAAAAGGGGCTATTCTCAAGATCGAATTTTGGATTTGGCTTTTTAAAATGCAGGGTGGGCGGCAAAATTCCGTGGCGCAGAATGTTGGTTGCATTGATCAGTCCGGTTACACCCGCTGCGATGTCCAGGTGACCGACGTTTGTTTTGGCAGTCCCAATTACGCAGAATTGCTTTGCACTGGTGCTCGCGCGGAAGGCTTGCATGAGTGCTGCCAATTCAATTGGATCGCCAAGAGGCGTTCCCGTCCCATGCGCTTCGATATAACCGATAGTTTCTGGGCTCACGCCGGCCGATTCCTGCGCCATTGCGATGACCCGCGACTGCCCCTCAACGCTAGGTGCGGTGAAGCCGACCTTTGACGAGCCGTCGTTGTTGAGCGCGCAACCGCGAATTACTGCGTAGATCTGGTCGCCATCGCGAAGCGCGTCCTCCATTCTCTTCAGCAAAACAACGCCTACACCACTGCCGAATACTGTGCCGTTCGCATCGGCGTCGAACGTTCGGCAATGCCCGTCGGGCGAGGTCATTCCGCCTTCCTGGTACTCTGTGCCGCGTTTTTGCGGAAACGTGATTGAGGAGCCACCGGCGAGGGCCATGTCGCTTTGATACGTCATCAGGGACTGAAATGCCTGGCAAACGGCGATTAGCGATGTCGAGCAGCCGGCTTGAAGCGTGAAGCTGGGACCGCGCAGATTTAATTTGTAGGAGACGCGAGTGGAGAGGAAATCCAGGTTGTTGCCAAGCATTTCCAAATAATTCCCAACTTGGTAGCCGCCCGTGAACTTCTGGATGAAATCATCGCTGGCGCACAGTCGCGACAAAAAATAAGTAGATGTGCTGCAACCCGCGTGTACACCGATGGAACCGGGATACGTGAAGGGATCGTAGGCTGCATCTTCAAGTGCTTCCCAACAGCACTCCAGAAAAAGGCGTTGCTGCGGATCCATCAGTTCCGCTTCACGGGGGTAGATGCCGAAAAACTCAGCGTCGAACATGTCAACGCCGTCCAAGATGGAGCGCGCACGAACGTAGGTGGGGCGCTCGGAAAGCTCGCGTGCTCGGGGGACTTCCAGCTCTTCGACTTTGAAATGCGAGATGGCTTCTACGCCGTCGAGCTGGTTGCGCCAGAATTCCGCAACGGCTCGCGCGCCAGGGAATCGCCCTGCCATGCCAATAATGGCGACGCCTTCGACTAACGCAGGAGAGTCAAGGCGGCTCACGATTCACCGCCGGAGCGGCGGGTACGAAAGCGCGTGAAGGCTTCACGCTGCCGTTGCGCTCTTTCTTTGGAATCCGATGCGATGGCAGTTTTCGATTCCGTGTGGCCTAGATGTTGGGCGAGCTTGCCGATCGTGGAAAATTCGAACAGGTCCGTAAGCGGAATTTCCGTTTGCAGAAGCTTTTGCAAATTGGAATGCACGGCCACCAGGAGCAGGGAATCACCACCGAGATCGAAGAAATTGTCGTCGAGTCCCACATTCTGAACCTTCAGAATGCGCTGCCAGAGCTGTGCGAGCGTGCGCTCGAGTTCGCTGCTGGGCGCGCCTCCAGGAGCGGGTTCCGGTTTGGAAGCTAGTTCTAGTTTGGCGAGAGCCGCTCGATCTACCTTGCCGTTTTCCGAAAGGGGAAAGGATTGGACTGCTACAAAAAATGCAGGGACCATGTGCTGCGGCACATGGGAAGCAGCAAACTCGCGCAATTGTTCCGGTGTTGGCCCGGACTCAGAAGGAACGAAGTAGGCGATCAGACGCTTGCTGCCGTTTTCGGTTCGCGCGATGACGCAAGTCTGCTTCACGTGGCCGTTCCGGTGAAGGACTGCTTCGATTTCACCGGGCTCGATTCGATGGCCCAGGATTTTCAGCTGGCTGTCCATACGGCCGAGAAATTCGATGGTCCCGTCCGGCCGCCAGCGAGCCAGATCCCCGGTGCGGTACATGCGCTCGTGCGGTTCCTGCGCGAACGGATCGGTCAGAAACTTGGCCGCGGTTGTGTCCGGATCGTTTAGATACCCACGGGCGACGCCATCGCCCGCGGCGTACAGCTCTCCGGTTTCGCCGGGTGCGACTGGGTTCATGTTTTCATCGAGAATATAAACTCTGGTGTTCGAAATAGGTTTGCCGATCGGAATCGAATCTGAAAAGGAGTCGCCGGCATGCATGATGTGGCAGCAAGTGAACGTCGTGTTCTCGGTAGGTCCGTATCCGTTAATGAGCGTTGTTGCGGGGGCGTGTTGCAGGAAAAGACGAACGTGTCGCGGCGACAAGACATCGCCGCCCGCGAGGAGTTGGCGGAGCGTTTGTAGGTCGTTGGGGTGTTCTTCGACCATGAGGTGGAAGAGACCCGCGGTAAGCCAAAGGGTCGTCACGCCATGCTTGCAAACAGCGCTGATAAGATCCGCGAGCGATGAGGACTCCTTTGGTATGAGCACGAGCCGGCTGCCGTTGAGCAACGCGCCCCAGATTTCGAAGGTGGATGCGTCGAAGGACGGCGGGGCGAATTGAAGGAAAGTTTCGTCTGGTCCAAAGTGGCAATAGTTCGTATTTCGAACGAGACGGACGATGCCGCGATGTTCGACCATCACTCCCTTCGGGCGGCCTGTGGACCCGGATGTGTACAAGACGTAGGCGAGGTTTGTTGGTCCTGCGGTTGGCTGGAGATTTTGTTCGGTTGCCGGGGAGCCCTCCGACTCGTCATCGACAAAAATAATCCCGCTAGGGTCATTTGGCCGAAGAGAGGAAGCCAGGGATTTAGTGGTGAGGATCAGGGGATTGCTCGTATCTTCCAAAATCAAATCGCGACGCGCCTTCGGATAGGCCGCATCGAGTGGCACGTAGGCGCCGCCCGCTTTGAGGACTGCAAGAAATGCGACGATCATTTCCACGGAGCGGTCCAGACAGCAAGCAACCAGCGTTTCCGTTTCCACGCCGGCCAAGCGGAGGCGGTGGGCCAAACGATTCGCGCGCCTGTTCAACTCGTTGTAAGTAAGCTCAACATCGCCATAGACGAGAGCAACAGCATTTGGATGTTCGTTCGCGATTTCTTCGAACAACATGGCAACACTTGCATTGCGGGGATATTCGCTCAGCGTTCCGCTCCAGCTTCGCAACGGCTCAGGCAGGAAGCGCACCGGTATACCGGGTGCTACGTCGGCAGATCGCTCTGGGCTGGAGATGATCGGCTGCATTTGCGCGCTCAGTCCAAGAGAATTTCTTTTTCGCCGAACAGCCGTTCGGCTGTAATCCCGCGGCTTTGGCAGGTTTCCATCAGCCGATTGGAATGGACGACGGGATTAGATTTCTCGGTGTACTTAATGCTCATCACGTAGTTCAGCCATGGCTCTTGCCCCATGGCGTAGACGTAGACTTCCTTGCAGCGAAACTGTTCGACAATCCCGATAGCTCGTTCGTAATTCGAGCCGGCCAGGCGGCGCGAGTGATCTTTTTGCCGCTCAATTTTCTGCGTCAGCAATGGGCCATAGATCCAAGACATCGGAGCGCCGTCGCATTCCATGCCCACAAACAGCGCGTCGACGTCGCCGACATCGCGATGGACGTGCCGGTACACTTCCGGAGAAATGTTGCAGGAATCCGCCGCAAACATGAGCTTGTGCTTTCCCATTCTCAGAAGGTAAGCAGATTTGGTCTGTACGTTCAGGTCGCCGTGTTCCCCAAGGAACGGGACAGCCGTAATGGACCCTTGCTCGAAAGGGATTTCCTCCATTTCGGAAATTTCGATCACGTTGCGAAAACCGCACTGCTGCAGCAGAAGCTTGAGTGATGGATCTTGCAGCGCTCCGGCGCCACTTCTTGGAACCACGATTTGCTTAATGCGATGTCGAAGTTGCAGCAGGGTCTCGAAAAGAATGTGATCCTGGTGATTGTGCGTAATCAGGACGTAGTCGATGACATCGGGCAGGTCTTCATAGGTGTAACGCGAAATATCGCTCTCGTACGTATAGCTAAGAACTGGATCAAGAAGCACACTGACGCCGCGCGTTTCCAGCAAGATGCAAGCATGGCCAAAGTAGCGCCAGCGTGCGCCGTCTCCGTCATATGGCTGATAAGGGCGTGGGGCCTCCGTGGTGAGAAGCGAGCGGAACCGCGCCTGCTCGTGTTCGTCCAGGCCCAGCGCATCCCAAATCTCTTTTTCGGATGAGGGCGAGCTTTTGGTCTGAAAGAGACGGTCAACGCGCTCGCTCGCGAAGGGTATCTGGAGATGAAGAGCATCGCCGTCGTCCAATCGCGGGGTGCTGAGGACAAAGGGCCGATCGTCGCCACGGATTTCGGATAGCGCGAGGGATTGGAGCCAGCAGTTGTAATACGGGCTTTTGTACAGGAGGGGTTCGATCAATCGGAAGGAAGGCTGATTATTGAGATCATAGAGCAGCTCTACGTAGCCCTGGAGCGCTTTCGGCACTTCTGCGTACAGCGGCTCGAGACTGAAGCCGGCTGCCTTTTCTCTCAATAGGGCATCCAATTCTTCGATGGCGCGCGACAACGTAAGTAAATGCCCGCGTTCACGCAGCGTCCGCTCACGCAGTTTCTCAACCGCCTCCACTTGTCTTGGTTTGAGATCCATGAAAGGGCCCCCGAGGAGCCGCGGATCTTTGACGGCAGATTCATGGGTTTCCGGCGACTCGATATACGACTCCATGATCTTCAAGTGCCGTTCGGTAATGTTTCGTGACAGAGTGGCTGGCGGAATCAAATGGGCCCAGGCATACCAGCCATCCACTAAGGGTTCAGCCACTACGTTTGGCTTTAGATAATAAACGCTGCTGTTCATTCGACTGCTTAAAACAGCTGTCCTGCGTAACTGGATTAGCGCAAATTCCTGCGAGCGACATGACACAAATGCGCGCCCCAACCATAGCTGATTGGCTCTAAAAGTCGATAAGTGACAGACGGTATATCCCTACAGAATTCTGGGTATACAACATTTTCGCCAAGCGGACTTTCTTGTCGCCTCGTGCTTCGGAATACCGGTACAGGAAAATCCTGAGTGCTGTACAAGGAGGGCCTTATCGACATTCAGGAGGGCTCAGGCGATAAGAGTGGGATTGTGAGTTTGTAGTTTTTTGAGTCATCTGGATGCGTGTGGAGATTGATTACTGAGACAGAGCTGGCAGTCGGGGTGTCGCGGTTGTATCAACCGTTTGGATTATTCGACGGCGAAATTTAACGGGTTGCCTAGAGTCTCGTCTCCGATGTCAAACGCCAGCACAAGAGTGAGCTTGTTCGCATTCATTGATTCTTACTTTCCCGCTAGATCAAATCGGGTGGAGTCTTTCAAGGAGAGAAGTGTGAAAACGCAACGAAGCTGCATGATTCTCTTTGCGACGGCGGCATTAAGCATCCCTGTTTTTTCGCAAGGGCAAAATCCACGGGAATCGACGCAGATCACGCAGACAGCGTCTGCAAAGCCAACTGGAGAGCGTCCAGAGGGAGTGAATCCTCCTGCAAAAGTAGGCAAAGATTACGTCATCGGACCAGACGATGTATTGGATGTTAGCGTGTGGAAGGAGCAAGAGCTGACTCGCTCGCTGCAAGTTCGCCCGGATGGCAAGATCTCGATGCCGCTGCTGGGTGACGTTCAAGCAGCGGGCCTCACACCCGGGCAGCTCGGACAATCGGTCAGCGAAAAGCTGAAGAAATATCTGACCGCGCCGCAAGTAACCGTGATCCTGACCCAAATTAATAGCCAGCGCGTTTACGTGACCGGCGAAGTGACCAGGCCCGGAGCCTACCCGGTTCTGCCCGGCATGACCATCCTGCAGGCTATTACGAGCGCAGGCGGACTGACGCAATTTGCCAACGGAAAGAAAATTTTCTTGATGCGCGATGAAAACCACATCCAGACGAAATACCCCTTCAGCTACAAGGAAGTGCTAGACGGACGCAAGTCCGAGGAAAATATGCCGGTCAAAGCCGGCGACACGATTGTTGTGCCGTGATGAAGCGGATGTCCAAGCTAAGCACACAGTTGATGGCACTGGTGTTGGGACTAGCCGGATTCTCCGGCGTCTATGCGCAGAGTTCTGGATCGCAGAGCCAGAGCCCGTCTGAGCAAGAGCCCACGCAGCCTGCACAGCCTGAGCAGCCGACGAAATCCCCGGACGACAACGGTGATAAGACTAACCAGGACCAATTACCAACGCCGCCGGTTGTGGCGGGCACGTCCAACGATGCTCCGGTTACGGGCGCTTCTCAGCCGATCATCGGACTTGTCGCGTCGCGCAGTTACGTCATTCCGAGCGTCTTTTTCTTCGGGCAATTAGATTCGAATGGAAATAATTCTTCCCGAGGCAGCAACGTCGCATCGATCAACACGATTATGGGAAGCCTCGCCGTGCAGAAACTTGGACGGGCTTCGCAGTTGAATTTGGGCTATCTCGCGGGTCGTTCGTTCTCCAGCGAGGGTGGAGCATTAAATTCCACAACGCAAGAAGCCGCGGCTTCAGAGCTTTGGTCGCGCGGGCGTTGGGACGGGTTCATTGTGGACAAGTTTTTGTACAGTTCGCAAGCTGCTTTTCTGGGCGGCGCAACGCCTTTCGACGTTGCGGGACTGAATACGGTGGCGGGGCTTGCGAACACCGGACCTGTGGTACTGCGGAATTCCTTTCTTCCCGGGCAGGGAATCTTCACCGTGTTCGGACCTCGCTTGAGCAATGTGTTGGTGGGACAAGTGAATAACCATTTGAGCCGGCGCACTTTTTTCACGCTCGTGGGGAACTACGAAGTTCTACACTTCTTCAACTTAAACTCAGGTTTGATTAATAGCTCCGCGGCGGGTTTTCAAACGGGCCTGGGTTATCAGCGCTCGCGGCGAGACACGTTCGCTGTCGTCTACCGGTTCAATGATCTCTGGTATGGCGGTATGCCGGTAAGCATTCGCGATAACGTCATGGAAGTCGCTTATCAGAGAGAGGTTGCAGAACGGCTGGTTTTTCAGATAGGCGCTGGTCCGGAGATTAGCTTCATTCACGATCCAAACCTTTCCGTTACCGGACTCTCTTCCGATACTCGCGTGTCCTGGGCTGTTGACACTCTGATTCATTACCAACTGAGGAGGGAAGTCGGGGTGAGCGCCGGCTACAATCACTTCCTCAGCAGCGGAAGCGGCGTATTTCTCGGGTCAGTCACCGACCGATTATTCGCGGGAATGAACCGCCAGCTTTCTCGCGCTTGGATGATGAATGTGACGGTTAGCTATGCGCACAATCGGAACCTGATTCCGATTTTCAACAACAACACACTAATAGCGCCGGCAAACTCAACCTTTGACTCGGTTTATGGCGCCGTTGAGCTGCGCCGCCGCATTGGCAGAGATTCTGAGTTGTTCTTGGGGTATCTCGGCCGCTACCAAACTTCCACCTTTGTCCTTTGCCCGCAAGGCATCTGCACAGGCTCGAACCTCGTGGGGCATCAATTCAATTTCGGATTTGCCTGGCACCTGAAACCCGTTCCTATCGGTTGAACCGCACCTGGAGAAAACAAGCACATGATCGGACATCGACAGCTAACTATGGAAGACTACTCGGCGATCCTTCGCCGGCACAAGCGCACGCTGATTCTTCTGGCCATACTGGGGCCGGCGGTCGGTTATCTGGTGTGCTTCGCGTTGCCGAAGGAATATACGTCCCAAACGGTGATTCTTGTCGACCAGCCGGCCGTTTCGCCCAGCTACGTGACGGATATCAGCTCGGGAGATCTCAAGCAACGTCTTACAACGCTGCAGGAGCAGATTCTGAGCCGCTCACGGCTTGAGGGGATCATCAACAAGTTCGGCCTTTATCCGCAGGAGCGGAAACAGCAGGTGTCGATGGAAGCATTGGTGGATCGCCTGCGTAGGAAGATCGCAGTATCGCCAGTAAAGCCCATGGCCGAATCGAACAGCACGCAGCTGCCGGGATTCATCATCAAGGTTTCGGACCGCGATCCTGCTCTCGCGCAGAAAATGTGCAATGAAGTGGCTTCTGTGTTTTTGCAGGAGAACCAGCGCGTGAAGCATGAGCAGGCGACCGGAGCGACGGTGTTCCTGACCAAGCAGCTCGAAGACGCCAAGACAAAATTGGACGATCAGGACGCGAAGCTCGCGGCGTTTAAAGCGCGCTACTCGGGAATGCTTCCCGACGAGCAGCAAGCAAATCTAAATCTACTTGCTGGATTGAACACGCAGCTCGATGCCGCCACGCAAGCGCTAAGCCGAGCTCAACAAGATAAGTCCTTTACTGAATCTGTGCTCGCACAGCAGGTAAGCGCCCAATCCGCTGATAATCCGTCGGCTCAAAAGCAGTTGGCTGACATGCAGAGCAATCTCTCGGCGCTCCTCGCCAAGTACACGGAAGACCATCCTGACGTAGTCCGATTGAGGCAAAGTATCGCTGATCTGAAGCAGAAGATGGCTTCCTCTCAAGGCTCCGCAGCAGGCACAACCACGACAGCCTCCGTGCTGGAGTCCCCCGAGGTTCAGCAACTGCGTGCGCAGGTGCATCAATACGACGCCACGATCAAGGAAAGGACCGCACAACAACGCGATCTCCAAAGGCAAATCGCTTTGTACCAGAGCCGCTTACAAATTAGTCCCAATGTCGAAGAGCAATACAAAGTGCTTACTCGCGATCATGAGTCGGCGGCTGGTTTCTACAATGACTTGCTTAAGAAACGGAGCGAATCCGCGATTTTCAGCGACATGAATCATCAAGCGGAAAGCGCGGAATTCCGTATCCTGGACCCCGCAAATCTCCCGGAAGGGCCGTCCTTCCCGAATCCGATGTACTTCTCATTGGGTGGGCTTGCGGCCGGTCTTGCGTTGGGTCTGGGGATCATGGTCCTGCGCGAATTGCGTGACAAAACTTTACGCACCGAGGAAGACGTCGAGTTTTTCCTACAACTACCTACGCTCGCCAACATTCCTTCGGTCGAAGGTGCCCGCCGTCATGCGGCAGCGGGGAAAGGTTCCAAGGACGGGCCGAGGTTGGTTGCGAGCGCCTGAGACTAGCTTATGTATAAATCGTTCTTCGGCCTGCGAGAAAACCCGTTCAACGCCAATCCGGATCCGCGTTATTTGTTCCTGACGCGGGAAATCCAGGAAGCGCTGGCAGGCCTCGCCTATGGCATCAAAAATCGCAAAGGTTTCATCCTGCTCACGGGTGAAGTGGGCACTGGCAAGACGACGCTGCTCAACCGGTTGCTCGATTGGCTGAACCTTGAAGGTGTGGCCACCGCTTACATTTTTAACTCTCAGCTCGACACCAACCAGCTTTTCGACTTCATGATGGCGGACTTCGGCATTCCATGTGAGAGCCGCGACAAGAGCCACGTGCTCATGCGCCTCAACCACTGGCTTCTGCAACGCTATCGCGATCGAAAGACCTCGGTCTTAATCGTGGATGAGGCGCAAAATCTCTCCTTCGAGGTGCTGGAGGAAATTCGTTTGCTCACCAATTTCGAAACATCGAGCGAAAAGCTGCTGCAAATTGTTCTTTCCGGCCAGCCCGAGCTCGAGGAAAAGTTGCGCGATCCGCGGCTTCGTCAGTTGCGCCAGCGCATCACGATGCGGTGCCGAACTCAGCCTCTCTCGTACGAAGAAATGACTGGGTACATAAACGAACGGCTGCGTATCGGTGGCGCTAACAGGACTCCCATTTTTTCGCCGGAGGCCGTGGAAGCTATTTTCAAGTACTCGCGCGGCATCCCTCGCGTCGCAAATCTTCTTTGCGAGAACTCGCTTATCAGTTCTTTCGTCGATCAGGTAAAGCCGGTTCCAGCAGGGGTCGTCCATGAAGCTGCGCATGAATTTGAGCTCGACGAGCTGGATCCAATGGCTCGGCCCGTCGTTCGTAACGGGGAGGACCCCTCAAAGACGGTCGAAGGGCTTCTGCGCAGCTTGAATCATCTTTTGGAAGAAATGGGTCGCAATAATTCAGCATCGAGCGGAGTACACGAAAGGAAGCCATGAGCCGGATTCATGAAGCTTTAAAGCGCGCTGAACAACAAAGGACCGTGCCACTGGAGGTGCATACCCCCATGGTGTCAGAGGTCCATACCCGCGTCGCGGAGTCGCCCACGATTCCGCCTCCGGAGATACTGGACCCGTTGACCCACTCG
>Ga0209131_1000472_pt1 | contig 29135 bp, 28 predicted proteins | sample GraSoi_2013_40cm_FD_185826 | JGI IMG/M metagenome (GOLD analysis project Ga0209131, IMG submission 185826) | Grasslands soil microbial communities from the Angelo Coastal Reserve, California, USA - Sample 9_17_2013_40cm (SPAdes) (version 2) | ecosystem: Environmental > Terrestrial > Soil >... | reverse complement strand
ACTCCGGCGCGTCCTTGAACACGGGCGTGCAGGCGCAGACGAGCCACTGGTGGTTGAGGAACGAGCCGCCGAAGGCGCCCATGAAGAAGTTGTCGGCGAGCGTGTAGCGCTGCGCCCACTGCCACATCTTCAGGCTGGAGCCGTCGTAGTAGCCCATGGTCCACGAGCCCACGTTCGTCATGGTGACGAACTTGTTGTTGGTGCCGTTGTTGATCTGCTCGATGTTCTGCCAGTAGTTGTGGATCGGGCTCGGCACGATCTGGTCGAAGCGCGCGTTGATCGGCGGGCCGTCGATGCGGAAGGGGCCGTTGGGCATCTGCTGCGGATACTTCGGATCGGGCTTCCCGCCCGTGTAGACCGGCGGCAGGTGCGGCAGGACCGCGCCGTCGTGATCGAGCTGCCGCTTCGCGTACGGGAAGGCTGCGGCGATGCCGTTGGCTTTCGGGAAGAGGCCGTACATGTTGTCGAAGCTGTGGTTCTCGGCGTAGATCACGACGATGGTGTCGATGGCGCCCAGCGGTCCCGCGGGCGGTGGGGCCGTGACGCACGAATTGAGGAAAACGATCGAGAAAAGGGCGAGGAGGACGTGGCGGATCTTCATGGGGGCAACTGTACCGATTTCCGGGAAGCCGGATAGTAACGGAACCGTCATAATCCGGAACTACACTGCCCGGGAGCACCGCCCATGACCGAGCACATATCCAAGCAGTACGACCAGGACCTCGAGGCGATCCGTTCGCGCACGCTGCAGATGGGGGGCCTGGTGGAATCCCAGGTCCGGGCCGCCGTGAGCGGCTACCTGTCCGGCGATGCCGACGGCATCGACGCCGCCATCGCATCCGACGCCCGGGTGAATGAGATGGAAGTCGCGCTCGACGACGACCTGCGCACGGTGATCGTGCGCCGCCAGCCCGCGGCATCGGACCTGCGCCTCATCATGGCGGTGAGCAAGACCGTGACCGACCTGGAGCGCATCGGCGACGAGGCGGCCAAGATCGCGCGCATGGCGCGCGAGATCCACGCGAGCCCCCTCAAGCGATCCACCGCGCGGCTCACGATGATCAACCACGTCTCCGAAGTCTCCACGGGGATGCTGCGCCGCTCGCTCGACTCGTTCGCGCGCCTGGACGCCGCGGCGGCCGCGCGCGTGATCGGCGAGGACACCATGATCGACGAGGAATTCCACGCGATCGTGCGCCAGCTCATCACGTTCATGATGGAGGATCCGCGCAACATCTCCGCGTCCATCAACGTGATCTGGGTCGCCAAGGCGATCGAGCGCATCGGCGACCATGCCAAGAACATCGCCGAGCAGACCATCTACATCGTGAAGGGAACCGATGTGCGCCACACGCCGCTCGCCGAGGTCCAGCGCGAGGCGTTGAGCTGATGGCGCCCATCGTGCTCGTCGTGGAGGACGAGCCGGCCATCCAGGAGCTGATCTCGATCACCCTCGCGCGGAACGGCCACACCGTGCGCCGCAGCGCGAACACGCGCGAGGCCCTGGATTCGGTGACCGAGTCGCTGCCCGACCTGATCCTGCTCGACTGGATGCTGCCCGACGGTACGGGTCCTTCCTTCGCGCGGCGCCTGCGCACCGACCCGCGCACGCGCGAGGTGCCCATCATCATGCTCACCGCGCGCGCCGACGAGGCCGACAAGGTGCAGGGGCTGGACAGCGGCGTGGACGACTACGTGACCAAGCCATTTTCGCCTCGCGAGCTCGAGGCGCGCATCCAGGCGGTGCTGCGACGGCGCCTCCCGCACGTCTCCCGCGAGGCGGTGGAGGTCGAGGGCCTGATCCTCAACCCCGCCACGCGGACCGTGACGGGCGGGCGCAAGGCGCTCAAAATGGGGCCCACCGAGTTCGAGCTGCTCCATTTCTTCATGACACACACCGATCGCGTATACACGCGCGCCCAGATCCTCGACCAGGTCTGGGGCGACCACGTTTTCCTCGAAGATCGCACCGTGGACGTCCACATCCGCCGGCTTCGTGAGGCGCTCACTCCCAGCGGCCACGAGCGGCTCGTGGAGACGGTGCGCGGCGCCGGGTACCGCTTCCTCTCGAAGGGTTGATCCCCATGCTGGGCCTTGCCGCCACCGCGCTCGTGTCGCTCGCGGCCGGTTTCTATTTCGGCCCCGACTGGGGCTGGGCGACCGCGACCGCGCTGCTCGTGGCGATGGTGGTCTACCACGCGCGCAACGTGCGCGCGATCGGCTCATGGCTGGAGCACGGCGAGGCGCCCGATCCCCCGCGCACGTTCGGCGCGTGGGACCGGCTGCACGCGCTGCTGCATCGCTCGCGGCGGGAGTCGGCGCGGCGCGAGGCGGAGCTCGCCGAATCGCTCGCGCGCTGGCGCGCCGCGGCCCGCGCGCTGCCCGATGGCGTCGTGATCCTCGACGAGGACCGCATCAGTTGGGCCAACGACACCGCGCGCCACCACCTCGAGATCGACCCCGTGCGCGATGCCGGCATGCCCATCACGCACCTGGTGCGCATTCCCGAGTTCCTCGAGTACCTCGAAGGCGGCGAGTATGCGAAGCCGTTGCAGGTGCAGGCGCCGCACTCGGGCGAGCGCGTGCTCTCGATGCAGGTGATCCCCTACGGCGAGAACCAGCGCCTGGTGCTCACGCGCGACATCACGCAGTTTCGCCAGGTCGAGCGGATGCGCCGCGAGTTCGTGGCCAACGTCTCGCACGAGCTGCGCACGCCGCTCACCGTGATCACGGGCTTCATCGAGACGCTGCGCGACGAGCCCGACCCCCAGGCGGCGCGCCACTACATCGACCTCATGAGCGGGCAGGCGCAGCGCATGCTGCACCTGGTCGAGGACCTGCTCACGCTCTCGTCGCTGGAGTCTGCGCCGCCGCCGCCGCTCGAGGAGGCGATCGACATGGACCAGCTGGTCGAGCGCCTGGCCGCCGAGGCGCGGGCGCTGTCGGGCGGCCGCCATCGCATCCAGGTCGAGCACGACGGCGGCGTGAAGCTGCTGGGCAGCGAGAAGGAGATCTCGAGCGCGCTCGGCAACCTCGTGAGCAACGCCATCCGCTACACGCCCGAGGGCGGCGAGGTGCGCCTACGCTGGCGCGCGACCGGCGATGGCGCGTCCTTCGACGTGGAGGACACCGGTATAGGCATCGCGCCCGAGCACCTGCCGCGGTTGACCGAGCGCTTCTATCGCGTCGATCGCGGCCGATCGCGTGAGACCGGTGGCACGGGCCTCGGGCTCGCGATCGTGAAGCACGCGCTGGTACGCCACGGCGCCAGCCTCGACATCGCGAGCCGCGTCGGCGAAGGGACCCGGTTCAGCGCGCGCTTCGAGGGCCCGCGGGTGCGAACCGCGCGCTAGCGGCCGGGTGCTCTTCGAGACGCGCGCGCAGCCACACCTCGTAGCAGCGCGTCGCGACGGGCCCGTCGAGCTTCGCCACGCGGTGGTCGGCGTCCGTCAGGAACTCGCCGGTGCAGCTCTCGCCGTGGGCCGAATCCATGAACCTGCGGGCCGCACCGGCCGGCGCGACCTCGTCGCGCATGCCGGTGATCACGTGCATCGGCGCCGAAAGTTGGAACGGTTCGCTCAGTACATGATGAGCAGCCATCGATACCAGCAGCTCTCGCGAGGCGAGCAACGTCGCGTCGGCATTTGCCACGACGCCGTCGATTACGCTGAGCTTGCCGTCGCGGAGCGCGGGTCCCACGTATTGCTGGTCCCAATCCAGCGCCGGGGCGAGGGCACACATGGCCGTGAACCAATCCGGATGGCGGCGATGGACGAGCAGCATGAGCCACGCGCCGATGCTGGCGCCCGTCGCGATCGCCGGGCGGCCCACGCGACGCTCGAAGACATCCTCGACGTCCGCGAGCCACACGTCCATCGTGAACCGGTCGGCTGCGGCCCGCGATGCGCCGCTACCGGCGATGTCCATCAGGACCACGCGCGCGTCGCCGCCCGCCGTTTGCTCCAGGATCTTGCCGATCGCGGTGTCCCCGAACGGCGACGGCGCCATTCCGCCGATCGCGAACACGGCGTGCGCGCCTTCGCCTCCTTCGCGAATGGCGATGCGCGACCCGCTGGAGGTTTCGAGGATTTCGCTTCGCAGTCCGGACATGGCCGTGCATGATAGCCGGATGATCCGCGTTGCCGCCATTCGTCTCCTGGCTGCTGCCTTCGTGCTCGCGGCGTGCGCGGGCGCGCCGGCGCCGCCGCCGGCCACCGAGAGCCTTCGCATCATCGCCTTCAACGATTTCCACGGGCACATCGAGCGCGCTGCTTCCCTCGCGGGCGCGATCCGCGAGTTGCGTCGCGGCCATGCCAATGTCGCGGTCGTGGCGGCGGGCGATCTGGTCGGCGGGAGCCCCCTGGAGTCCTCGGTGCTGCATGACGAGCCCGCGGTGGACGTGCTGGGACGCGCGGGCCTGGAGGTGAGCGCCGCGGGCAACCACGAGTTCGATCACGGAGCCGATGAGCTCATGCGCCTGCAGTCGTTCGCGAAATTCCAGTGGCTCGCGGCGAACGTGGTCCAGCGCGAGAACAAGCAGACGTTGCTGCCGCCCTATGCGATTCGCGAGTACGGCGGGATCAAAGTGGCTTTCGTGGGGGCGGCGCTGCGCTCCACGCCGCAGATCGTCCCGCCCGCGGGCGTGCGCGGCCTGCAATTCCGCGACGAGGCCGCCAGCGTGAATGCGCTCGTCCCCGAGCTTCGCGCCAAGGGCGTCGAGGCGATCGTGCTCCTCATCCACGAGGGCGGGCGCTCGTCCACGCCGGTGGGGGAGCCCGGGTGCGCTGATTTCGAGGGACCGATCATCGGGATCGTGAAACGCCTCGACCGCGCCGTGGACGTCGTCGTGAGCGGACATACCCACGAGGCGTACGTGTGCGAGGTCGATGGGCGTCCCGTGACGAGCGCGGCCTCCTACGGGCGCGTGTTGACGACGATCGACGTGACGCTCGATCGCGCGACCGGCGACGTGTCGTCCGCGCGCGCGGCCAACCATGTGATCGACGGGCGTTTCGAGCCCGACGAGGCGATCGCCGCGGAAGTACGACGCGTCTCGGCCTTCTCGGCCACGCGCGCGCAACGCATCGTGGGCCACGTGCGCGGCGAGTTCACGCAGGCGACGAGCGGGGCGGGCGAGAGCAACCTGGGCGACCTCGTCGCCGATGCGCATCTCGCGGCCATGCGTGAAGCGGGCGCGCAGGCGGCTCTCACCAATCCCGGCGGCTTGCGCGCGCCGATCGCGTCGCGCCGGGCCGATGGCGCGGTCACGTTCGGCGAGATCTACGCGGCGCAACCCTTCGGCAACATGCTCGTGGCGATGACCCTCACCGGTGCGCAGGTCCTGCGCCTGCTGGAAGCGCAGTGGCGCGGGACATCGGAACGCGTGCGCGTGCTGCAGGTCGCCGGCATCACCTATGCCTGGGACGGATCGCGCCGGCCCGGCGCGCGCGTCGTGCGCGACTCGGTGCGCATCGCCGGCGCTGCGCTCGATCCGGCCGCTTCGTACCGGATCGCCGTCAACAGCTATCTCGCCGATGGCGGCGACGGCTTCGTCATGCTCCGGGATGGGACCGATCGCGTGGGCGGACCCGCGGACGTGGACGCGCTCGACCAGTACATAGCCGGACGCACGCTCGTCGCCGCGCCTGCCGAAGGGCGCATACGCCGCCTCGACCGCTGAGGGCGTTGCATCAGGTTGTCATGTTCGCCGCGTAACCTCGCGGCCATGTACCTGAACGCGTTACCCCTGAGTTTCGACGACCCCATCGATGCGATGCTGGGATTCCATCGCCGCATCGAGCGCCAGCTCGCCACGCTCGGCGCATTGCCGGGCATGCTCGAAGCGAACGGGCCCGACGCGTCATCGATGGCGGCCGCGGCAACGGTCCTCGACTTCTTTTCGCGAGCGATGCCCGTTCATCATGACGACGAGAACGAGCTCGCGCGCGCTCAATCCCACCGACCGCTCCGCGCTCGCGCGGGGAATGGCCGCGAGGCGCACGCGCCGGTATCGCTTCCAGTAACCGAGCCGAAACAAATCCGTCACTGAATTGACTTGCGCAGCCGGGACAATCGGTTGCGTATGGATATTCCGATTCCACATGAGGATGACGCAGAGCCGAAGCTGAAGGTCCGTTCCATCTTCATCTCGGACATTCACCTGGGAACGCCGGGGTGCCAGGCTGACGCGCTGCTGGATTTCCTGCGCCAGACGGACAGCGACTACCTCTACCTCGTCGGCGACATCATCGACGGCTGGCAGTTGAAGCGCCGCTGGTACTGGCACCAGTCGCACAACGACGTGATCCAGAAGGTCCTGCGCAAGGCGCGCAAGGGGACGAAGGTCGTCTACATCGCCGGCAACCACGACGAGGCCGTGCGCCACTTCCTCGGTGTCGCGTTCGGCGGCATCGCGATCGAGCCGGAGGCCGAGCACGTGACCGCGGATGGCCGGCGCCTGCTCGTCACGCACGGCGACCTCTTCGACGCGGTCGTGCAGGGCGCCAAGTGGCTCGCGCACCTGGGCGATTTCCTCTACATGGCCACGCTGAAGGTGAACCGCTGGTTCAACCACGCCCGCGCGAGCCTGGGACTGCCGTACTGGTCGTTCGCGCAGTTCCTCAAGCACAAGGTGAAGAACGCCGTGAGCTACATCGGCGAATTCGAGGCGGCGCTCGCCACGGAGGCGCGCAAGCGCGGCTTCGACGGCGTGGTGTGCGGCCACATCCACAAGGCCGAGATTCGCGACATCGGCGGGATCCTCTATTGCAACGACGGCGATTGGGTCGAGAGCCTCACGGCTCTGGTCGAGCTCGACACGGGCGAGCTGAAGCTCGTGAACTGGAAAGGAGAAAGCCTTGCGCATACTGCTGGTCACCGACGCATGGACGCCGCAGATCAATGGGGTCGTGGTCTCGCTGAGGAACACCATCAGATGGCTTGAGAAGTGGGGCCACGACGTGCACGTGCTGTCGCCCCTGGGCTTCCGCACGATGCCGATGCCGACCTACCCCGAGATCCCGCTGGCGCTCTTCCCCGGCCGCAAGGTCTCCGCGACGATGGCCGAGCTCGATGCCGACGCGATCCACATCGCCACCGAGGGCCCGCTGGGCATCGCCGCGCGCGCATGGTGCCTGCGCAACCGGCGCGCGTTCACGACGGCGTACCACACGTGCTTTCCCGAATACGTGAAGCCGCGGTTCGGCGTGCCGCTGGGCGTGACCTATGCCTGGCTGCGCCGCTTCCACGGAGCATCCTCGGCGATCCTCGTGGCGACTCCCGCCATCAAGGAGCTGTTGGATCGGCAGGGATTCCGCAACATCGTGGACTGGTCGCGCGGCGTAGACACCGAGCTCTTCAAGCCGTCGGCCACGCGCTTCAGCGACTTGCGCCAGCCGGTGTTCGTCTTCGTCGGCCGCGTGGCCGTCGAGAAGAACCTGCCCGCCTTCCTCGGCCTCGACTTGCCCGGGACGAAGCTGGTCGTGGGCGACGGGCCGCAGCGAAAGGAGCTCGAGCGGCGTTATCCCGATGCCGTGTTCGTGGGCGCCAAGATCGGCACCGAGCTCGCCTCGTACTTCCAGCGCGCGGACGTGTTCGTGTTCCCGAGCCGCACCGACACCTTCGGCCTCGTGCTGCTGGAGGCGATGGCGTGCGGCACGCCGGTGGCCGCGTTCCCGGTGCGCGGTCCCATCGACGTGGTCAAGGATCCCGCGGTCGGCGTCCTCGATGAAGACCTGGGGGCGGCCGCGATGGCCGCGCTCTCGCTCGACCGCGACAAGGTCCGGCGCTACGCCGAAAAATACTCCTGGGAAAGCTGCTCGCGGCAATTCCTATCGAGCCTCGTTCCCGCGCGATCGATGGAGGCACCCCTTGTTCAAGCCGCATGACGCAGGTGCTGCCGGCGGCGAGGAGCCGGCGGAAAGCCCCTTCAAGGGGAAAACCGGCGTGGTTCGGATCTGGCACGCGCTCTTCAACTCGATCGCGGGGCTCGAAGACGCCTGGCGCCACGAGAGCGCCTTCCGGCAGGAGCTGCTGCTCGCGACCTTCCTCGTGCCGCTCGCGTGCGTGGCGCCGGTGTCGAATGTCGAGCGCGCGCTTCTCATCGGCTCGGTGATGCTCGTGATGATCGTCGAGCTCCTCAACACCGGCGTCGAGGTCGCGATCGACCGCATCTCATTCGACCATCACAAGCTGTCCAAGCGCGCGAAGGACATCGGCAGCGCCGCGGTGTTCGTGGCGCTGCTGCTGCTCGCGATGGTGTGGTCCCTCATCCTGGGCCCCCATCTCTTCTAGTAGTGACGGTGATGGTGGTAGTAACCGTCCGAATACGCGACGCCGAAGCCTACCGTCGGGCCTACGCGTCCGACAGCCGATCGCGGGATCGAGCGACAGGTCAGCGCGATGGAACGCGCTCGCGCAAGTAATTGCGCAGCCCGCGAAGTGCCAGCGTTCCCTGGCGCGCGCCCTCGATGGTGTCATCGATCTGCGCGGCATCCAGCGTGAGGCGCGTGGGAATCGCGTCGATCCGCTCGCGGTACGGGCTCGGCAGCTCCCGGGTGGCGAGGTGGTCGATCGTGAACTTCACGTCGCGGCAATCCCATCGCGCCGGCGCGCCCAGCCGAGCCGCTTCCCCAGGGGAGAGGGCGCAGCGGAAGGAGACCACGGAGCGCTCCCATTCCCCGATCATGTTGTCGAACTCGTCGGCGGCGAGCCGCGCCGCGGAATCCACCGCCGCGTCGGTCGCGGAGAGCGCCAGGTCGAAGCCGGCGGGGCCATCTTCGCGGTCGATCCAGTCCCCGCCCGGGCCGCGCGAGGCGTCGGCCACGATGGGAGCAAGCGCCGCAGGCGCACGGCGTCGCGCGCCGTCATCGGCGCATAGGGAGTCCCGTAGATGATGCGCGCCGCGGTCAGCAGTGACACCCCGAAGTTGTCGGTCAATCCCCCGTCGGCGAGCTTGATGTACCTCACGTGCCCGTCACGGTAGGTCGAGAGGGCGCGATCGATCGCCTGCAGCGAGTGCGAGGTCTCGGCGAGGATGTGAAGCGACTCGATCTCGCGCGGAAGCGGCGGGCAGCTCTCCGGGAAGGTGCGCACGACGATGGGTGCGAAGACGAGCGGCACCGCCATCGACGCGGCGACCGCGTCGGCGATCGGGTAACGCGTGATGTCGCTGCACATGATCGCGAAGACGGGCGGAAAGAACGGGAACGGCACGCGGTGGTACAGGTCGGTCGCGTGGATGCGGATGGTGGGGCGCGGGCGCCGGTACAGGTCGGCGAACGTCGCTCCGTGGAACACCTTGCGGTCCAACGCATCGCCGAAATCCTCGCGTACGTTGAGGCCTCCCTGCATCAACCGCGAAAGGTTCGCGGGGCTCAGGAGCGAGAGCCTCAATCCGCTTTCGAATCCCGGCAGCAGCACTTCCTCGCGGAATCGCCCCAGGCCCTCGCGACCATTCAGCCCGTAGTACGCGGCAGCGAGCGAGCTGCCCGACACGCTGCTGATGATGGCGACGTCGTCGAGCAGGTCACCGTCGGGCGTACGGATGCCCTGCAACGCGAGCAGTGTCCCGTGCGTGAACGCCGCGGCGCGAAGCCCGCCGCCGGAGAACGCGAGCACGATGGAGTTCTCGCCCATGACATCGGCGCCGGAGACCTTGTCCACAGGCGTATCCGGCGTCCAGGCGACATTGCTTGCCTTGTTGTAGACGCTGCCGCAGCCGCACAGGACGGCCGCCACGGCGGTCGATGCGAGAAAGCGGGCGACGGCGCCGGTCATTTGGCTGGCAGCATACCCGCCTTCAGTATGCGAGCGACAGTGTGAGCTGGCCGAAGCGGTCGTTGCCGACCTGGCCGTCGAATTCGCGGCTGCGCTGGATGTAGGTGAAGCCGACGCGCGCATTGGGCCAGGCGAGCGCCACGCCAAGCTGCCCGTCGTAGCCGAAGGGCTTGCGCTCGACGCTCGGGCCATCGCGAAACGTCGTCCCGTCGAGGAACATGTTGCGCGCGACGTAGCGGCCGTCGAGACCGGCCCACACGTACCAGCCGAATTCCGTGGTGCCGCGATAACCGTCGCGCGGGGGGCCCAGCGAGATGTGCGTGACGGGAATGTCGGCGGGCAGGTTGCGGCCATAGCGCACGACTGCGCCCACGTCGGCATAGGTGAGCACATTGCCGAGCGCTCCGCCGGCGCGCAGCGCGAGGTCATACGATTGCCTGCCGAGCTTGCCCGTGATCACGGACGGCCACGCGCGCTCGTATCCCGCCATCACGGTCACTTCGCTGCCGACTTGCGAATCCCAGCCGTGGGCCTCACTCTCGCCAAGGGCGCGGTGCACGAGGTTCTGCGCCTGCTCGCCGAACGCGTGCGGACCCACGATGCCCAGGGACAGCGTGAGGTGATCGATGGTGCCGCGCGTGGGAAGGCGCGTGTCCGTCATCGCATAGAGCCACCCCGCATAGGGGCGGTCAGCGGGATCGGGAAATCTCGCGTCCGTATTGGTCGGCGTGTAGATCCGCTGGCCGATCGCGAAGACCGTCGAGGGGCTCATCACGAACGCGGCCTGCACTCCGTTGGTGTAGTGGTGATCGTAGCCTACGAAGAAATCGTTCTCCAGCGTGATCGCCGCCAGGCGCGCCGGCTTCTCGTCGGCGCGCGCGGCGATCGCGAGGGTCATCGCGGCGGCGATCGCGAATGCGCGAGACCAGTGCCTCATCGCGCATCCTCATGCAAGCAGCATCAACAGCAGCGCGAGCGCCGCGAACACGATGCCCATGATCGGACCGCCGAGGTCCTTGTTCGGATCATCGTTCATGTCGCGCTCCCCCAGTCGCCGCCCAGCGCGCGCACGAGGCCCACAGTCGCCTGGTACTGCGCGGAGCGAACCTGCAGCGCCTCGCGGCGGTTGCGCAGCTCGCTGCGTTGCGCGTCGAGGAGCTCGAGCTGGCTCACGAGCCCGTTGCGATAGCGCACGTCCGAAAGCGCCGTGGCACGCGCGGCCGAATCGACCGCCCGGCCCTGCGCCTGCGCCTGGTCGGAGAGGATGCGAAGCTGTGCCAGCTGGTCCTCGACGTCGCGAAAGGCCACCAGCACCTGTTCCCGGTACTGCGCGATCGCTTCGTCGAGTTGGCCGGAGGCGTTCTGCACGCCCGCGGCGCGGCGTCCGCCGTCGAAGACGGGGAGAGCCAGGATCGCGCCCACGCCCCATGCGCGAGCGGACCACTTGAAGAGATCGCCCAGCTCGGACGAGGCGTATCCGCCGCTCGCCGTGAGCGAGAGATCCGGGAACCACGCCGCCTTCGCGACGCCCACGCGCTGCTGCGCGGCGAGCATCGAGAGTTGCGCGGCAGAGACGTCGGGACGCCGCGTGAGCACCGTCGATGGAACGCCCGCGGGAATTCCGGGCAACGACGTGTCCCACTCGGTCGCCGGCAGCGCGAAGCTCGAGGCGACCTCCCCAACCAATACCGCGAGGGCGTTCTCGAGCTGCGCGCGACGGCGATCCAGTCCCAGCGCTTCCGATTCGGTCGCGGCGACTTCGGTGCGCGCTCGCGCGACATCCAGCTCGGCGACATCGCCGGCGCGGAAGCGCCTCTCGGTGAGGTCCAACGTGCCGCGATAGGCGGCGACCGTGCGCCGCACCAGCGCACGCTCGACGTCGAGGGCTCGGATCGAGAGATAGGTCTGCGCGATCTCCGCCTGGACCAGCAATCGCGTGCTCTGCAGCAGCGCCTCGCGCGACTGCGCGTCGAGCGTCGCGGCGTCGCTCGCTCTTGCGAGCTTGCCGAAGAGATCCACCTCGTACCCGAGGTTCGCACCCGCGGTGCCGAAGTTGCGCGGCCCGCCGAAGGTGCCGTTCGAGAATCCATCCACGCGCGCCACGCTCGCACCCGCCGTGAGCTGCGGTGCGCGATCGGCGTCCGTGATGCGCGCGATGGCACGCGCCTGCACAAGCCGCGCGGCCGCCACCTGGATGCTGGTGTTGCCCCGATCGGCGTGCTCGATGAGCTGGTCGAGCGTCGGATCGGCGAAGGCCTTCCACCACTCGCCGCGGGGCGAGCTGGCGGCCGGTGGTGCCACGGTCCACTTCGAGTCGGTGTCCTTGAAAGTTGCGGGGGCTTCGGGCAGCCGCGACGCGTCGATCTCCGGCACCGTTGCGCAGCCGGCGATCACGAGAGCGGTGATCAGGGGTAGCAGTCTCATGTCAATCTCCAGGAGCGAATGCCTCGGCGTCGTGCGGGACTTCGCCGTGGCGCTTGAGCGCGCGGTTGCCGCTGACGGCGCGCAGCAGGACGTAGAAGACGGGGGTGAGGAACAGGCCGAGAGCGGTGACTCCGATCATTCCGGAAAAGACCGCCACGCCCATCGCGCGGCGCATTTCGGAGCCGGCGCCGGTCGCGAAGGCGAGCGGCACGACACCCATCACGAACGCAGCGGAGGTCATCAGGATCGGGCGCAACCGCAGGCGTGCCGCCTCGATCGCCGCGGCGAGCGGCGCCTTGCCGGCGAATTCCAGCTCGCGCGCGAATTCGACGATCAGGATCGCGTTCTTCGCCGACAGCCCCACCAGCACCATCAAGCCGATCTGCGTGAAGATGTTGTTGTCGCCGTGCGTGATCCACACACCGAAGAGCGCGGACAGCAACGCTACCGGCACGATCATGATGATCGCGAGCGGGAGCGCGAGGCTCTCGTAGAGCGCGGCGAGCACGAGGAACACGAGCAGGATCGAGAGCGGAAATACCCACACGGCGGAATTGCCGGCGAGGATTTCCTGGTACGTGAGGTCGGTCCACTCGAACGAAATGCCCGGCGGCAGCGTCTCCGCCGCGATACGCTCGATGGCCACCTGCGCCTGTCCCGATGAGTAGCCGGGTGCGGGGCCGCCGTTGATGTCCGCCGCGAGGAAGCCGTTGTAGCGCATGGCGCGCTCGGGACCGGCCGCGGGCTTGACGTTCAGCAGCGCCGCTAGCGGCACCATGTCGCCCGCGTTGGACCGCACCTTGAGCGCGCCGACGTCCTCGGCCCTCGCGCGAAACGGCGCGTCCGCCTGCACGCGAACCGAGTACGTACGGCCGAACTTGTTGAAGTCGTTCACGTACAGGCTGCCGAGGTAGATCTGCATCGTGTCGAACACTTCCGTCACCGGCACGCCAAGCTGCCGCGCCTTCGTGCGGTCGATGTCGGCGTAGAGCTGCGGGACATTCACCTGATAGCCGGAGAACATGCGGGCGAGCGCGGGGTCCTTGTACGCCTTGCCGAGGAACTCCTTCACGGCCGCGTCGACCTGCTCGTAGCCCAGCGACGCGCGATCCTCGATCTGCAGCTTGAAGCCGCCCGTCGTGCCGATGCCCTGCACCGGCGGCGGCGGGAAGATCGCGATGAACGCTTCGGGGATCTGCGCGAACTGCTGGTTCAGCTTCTGCGCGATGGCGCCGGCCGAAAGCGACGGATCGCGCCGCTCGTCGAAGGGCTTGAGTGTGGCGAAGACGATGCCCGCGTTGGAGCTGTTGGTGAAGCCGTTGATCGACAGGCCCGGGAACGCGACCGCGTTTAGCACGCCCGGCGTGGCGAGCTCGATCTCGCCCATCTTGCGGATCACTTCCTCGGTGCGGTCCAAGGTCGCGCCGTCGGGAAGCTGCGCAAAGCCGATCAGGTATTGCTTGTCCTGCGTCGGCACGAAGCCGTGGGGCACCGCCTTGAAGAGGCCGACGGTGGCCACGCCCAGCACGGCCCACACGGCCATCATCACCGCCTTGCGTCCGAGCACGCCGCCCAGGCGATTCGTATAGCCGTGTGCGCCGCGCTTGAAGAGGCGGTCGAAGCCGTGGAAGAGCCAGCCGAGATACTTGTCCATGGCTCGCGTGAGCGCGTCGGGCGAATCGTGACGGCCCTTCAGCAGGAGTGCAGCGAGCGCGGGCGACAGCGTGATCGAATTCACCGCCGAGATCACCGTCGAGATCGCGATCGTGAGGGCGAACTGCTTGTAGAACTGGCCGGTGAGCCCGCTGATGAAGGCGAGCGGTACGAACACCGCGACGAGCACGAGCGCGATGGCGATGATGGGGCCCGTCACCTCGCGCATGGCGCGATAGGTGGCGTCCCGGGGTGTTAGCCCCGCCTCGATGTTGCGCTCGACGTTTTCCACGACTACGATGGCGTCGTCCACGACGATGCCGATCGCGAGCACCAGGCCGAAGAGCGAGAGCGCGTTGATCGAGAAGCCGAAGAGGTGCAACACAGCGAACGTGCCAATCACCGAGACCGGCACGGCGACGAGCGGAATGACCGACGCGCGCCACGTCTGCAGGAAAAGGATCACGACCAGGACCACGAGCGCGATCGCCTCGAGCAGCGTCTCCACCACCGCCTTGATGGAAGCGCGCACGAACTGCGTCGGGTCGTAGACGATCCGGTACTCCACGCCATCCGGCATCGCCTTTTTGATGTCGGCCATCGTGGCGCGCACATTGTCGGAGATCTGGATGGCGTTGGAGTTCGGCGCGGCATAGATCGGGATCGCCACCGCGGGCTTGCCGTCGAGGAGCGATCGCAACGCGTATTCGGAGGCGCCCAGCTCGAGGCGCGCGACGTCGCGAAGGCGCACCACGGCGCCGTTCGCCTCGGTCTTCACGATGATGTCGCCGAACTCCTCTTCGTTCTGAAGCCGGCCCTGCGCGTTGATGGACAGCTGCAGCTGCACGTCCGAGGTGCTGGGAGACTGGCCCACGACGCCCGCGGCGGCCTGCACGTTCTGCTCGCGGATCGCGCGCACGATGTCGTTGGCCGAGAGCCCGCGTTCGGCGACCTTGCGCGGGTCGAGCCACACTCGCATCGAATAGTCGCCGGAGCCGTAGAGCGCGACCTGGCCCACGCCCTCGATGCGCGCGAGGCGGTCCTTGACGTTGAGCAGCGCGTAGTTGCGCAGGTACGTCATGTCGTAGCGCTCGTTGGGCGAGAGCAGGTGCACCACCATCGTGAGGTCTGTCGCGCCCTTCACCGTGGTGACGCCCAGGCGGCGCACCTCCTCGGGCAGCCGCGCCTCGGCTTGCGAGACACGGTTCTGCACGAGTTGCTGCGCCTTGTCCGGGTCGGTGCCGAGGCGGAACGTCACCGTGAGAGTGAGTTGCCCGTCGGTGGTCGCCTGGCTGTTCATGTACAGCATGTTCTCGATGCCGTTGATCGATTCCTCGAGCGGCATCGCGACCGTCTCGGCGATCACCTTCGGGTTGGCGCCGGGATACTGCGCGCGCACCAGCACCGCGGGCGGGACCACTTCCGGGTATTCGGCGATCGGCAGCACGCGCAGGGCGATCAGCCCCGCGATGAGGATCAGGAACGACAGGACACCGGCGAAGATCGGCCGATCGATGAAGAACTTGGACAGGTTCATGGCTTACCCTTGTTTTTGCGAGAGCTGCGCCATCGTCACCGGTTGAGGGGCGACCAACGACCCGGGGCGTACGCGCTGCAGTCCGTTCACGACGATGCGTTCGTTGGGCTTGAGGCCGGCGGTCACGATGCGCAGCCCGCCGTCCACCGACGCGCCCAGGGACACCTCGCGATACGCGGCCTTGTTGTCGTCGCCCACGACCAGCACGAATTTCTTGCTCTGGTCGGTGCCCACCGCGCGCTCGTTGATGAGCAGTGCATTGGTGGGAGTGGCGCGGCCCAGGCGGACATGGGCGAACTGGCCGGGGATGAGCGCACCGTCGAAGTTGTCGAACACCGCGCGCACGCGCACCGTGCCGCTCTTCGCGTTCACCTGGTTGTCGACGAGCTGCAGGTGCCCTTTGGCCGGCACCTCGCCGTCCACGGCGGTATTCATGAGGACCGGGATCGCCTCGAGCTTGTTGCGCGCGGACACGGACGGGCCCGGAAGATCCCTCAGTGCGCGCATGACCACCTGCTCGTCGGCGTCGAAGCTCGCGTAGATCGGGCTCACGGAGACGAGCGTCGTGAGCACCGGCGCGCCCGGACCCGCGGGAACGAGGTTCCCGACGGTCACCTCGAGCCGGCCGACACGCCCGGAGACCGGCGCGCGAACCTGCGTATACCCGAGGCTCAAATTGGCCGATTGCAGCGCTGCTTGCGCTGCGCGCACGTTGGCCTCGGCTTCGCGGCGCGCGTTCACGCGCTCGTCCAGTTCGCGCTTGGCGATGGCGCTCTCGTCCCAGAGGCGTTGCGAACGGTCGAGCTCGCTCTTCGCGTTGTCCAGGCGCGCCTGCGCGGCGAAGACCTGCGCCTGCGCCCGCTCGACGTCGGCCGCGTAGGGCGCGGGGTCGATGGTGACGAGCAGATCGCCCGACTTGACGAGCGCGCCCTCGTGGAAATGGATGGATTGGACGGCGCCGGCGACGCGTGAGCGCACGTCCACGCGCTCGACGGCCTCGAGACGTCCCGAGAACTCGTCCCACGTGGAGACCTGCGACTCGACGACGGAAGCCACCATCACGGGCGTGGCCTGCGGCGCGGCCGGCGCGGCGGCGGCCTGCGACCTGCCGTAAGTGAGGACTGCCGCGCTCACGACCGTGACGGTGAGGGCGGCGGCGACCGCGGTGGCGATGCGGCGGCGGGGAATCGAAGTGGCTTGCATGTCAATGACTCCTGTTATTTATGTATCGAACGCTATAAAACGATGGGCAACTGTAAACGGGCGGTCCGGGCCTGTCAAGCATTTATGTATGGAACGCTATAAAATGGGTGTGTACTGCTGCCACCGTGGTGTCAGTTGCGTGGTGGGCAAGCGCAGTCTCGCCGGTGGCCGAGCGGCGCCGTTAGCCGGATCGCGGACAGTTCTTGCACAATCCTCCGGCGGCGCGGGAAAACCCTTGTGATGTGCAAGAAACGCGGAGTAGGGTGCAATCCATGACGACACAGGACCTTAGGCTCGAAGCAGCGATCACCGAGATGGCGGGGCTGATCGCACGATTCACCGCCGCCGCGGAGGGCGTGAACGAGACCGCGGTGCAGGGGCTCACGCTCTACCGCGTAACGGCGCCCAGCGGCATGCACCATGGGGTGCAGAACCCGTGCATATGCGTGATTGCCCAGGGCGCCAAGCGCGTGCTCCTGGGAGAAGAGGTATATAGGTACGACCGCGCGCGCTATCTCGCCGCGTCGATGAACCTGCCCATCTCTGGCCAGGTCGTAGAGGCATCTGCCGAGAAGCCCTACCTTTCGATGAAGCTCGATGTGGCGCCGCAGGAGATTGCCGCGCTGATCCTCGAGGCGAAGCTGACCGAGCCCGCGGAAACCGCGACCGCCCGCGGGCTGTTCATGAGCCGCGTGGACACGAGCCTCATCGAGGCATTCGTGCGCCTCTTGCGCCTGCTCGACGCCCCCGAGGACATTCCGGCGCTGGCCGCGGCGGCGCGGCGCGAGATCCTCTATCGCATGCTGAAAGGCGACGAGGGCCACCGGCTTCGCCAGATCGCGACCTCCTCGGCGCACGCGACGCGAATCGCGAAGGCGATCGAGTGGTTGCGGCAGAACTACACCCGCACGTTGCGGGTCGAGGAGTTGGCGGGCCAGGCGAACATGAGCACGTCCTCCTTCCACGAGCATTTCCGCGCGGTGACGGCGATGAGCCCGCTGCAGTTCCAGAAGCAGCTTCGCCTGCATCACGCGCGCCAACTCCTCATCAGCGAGGCGCTGGACGCCGCGACCGCGGGCCACCGCGTGGGCTACGAGAGCCCCAGCCAGTTCTCGCGCGAGTACAGCCGGCTCTTCGGAGCCCCTCCGGCGGCCGACCGCAAGCGGCTTGCATCCGCGGGTGAAGTCATTTAATATATCGATCGCTATGAAAAGAACCGCGGGCCTGTCCGAAGTAAAACCCGCGCGCAAGCCGCGCGGGCGCCCGCGCTCGTTCGATCGCGAGGCGGCACTGGCCTCCGCGATGGAGGTTTTCTGGCAGAAGGGTTTCGAGGGCGCGTCGGTCGCGGAGCTCTGCGACGCAATGGAGCTCAACCCCCCCAGCCTCTATTCGGCCTTCGGCGACAAGGAGAAGCTTTTCGTGGAGGCGGCGGAGCGCTACTCGAGCGACAACCGCGAATCGTGCCCGTATTGCGACGAGCCCCATGCGCGCGGCGCGGTCGAGAAGATGCTCACCCACGCCGCGAACGAGTTCACCGAAACGAGCGAGCATCCGCGCGGCTGCCTCATGATGATGGCGTCCACGACCGCCGGGAACAGCTCCGAGGGGCTGCAGAAGTGGATCGCCCAGAAGCGTGCCGCCGCGCGTGACAACCTGCGCGGGCGCATCAAGCGCGGCATCGAGGAGGGGGATGTCCCGTCCGATGCCGACGCGACCGCGCTCGCCGATTTCTACTTCACCGTTCTCACCGGAATGGCCCTGCACGCGCGCGAAGGCGCGTCGCGTCGCAGCCTGCTCGCGACCGTCGCCCAGGCGATGTCGCTCTTCCCGAAGCCCCAGAAGAAGAAGCTCGCGGCCGCGGCCTGAGGCGGGCCGGCGCCGGTCGCCGATTCGTCACGTTTGCGTCACGGCCCTGAAAAGGCGTCCCGTTACATTGTCCGTGCGGCAATCGAGCCGCCACGGAGAACCGGATGACGCTCTTCCTCACGCTGCATATCGCCATGACGGCCGTCGCCCTGGCCGCCTGCGCTGCGAACTCGCTGCCCGAACGCACGTGAGCTACGGCCTCAAGCGGATACCGCCCAGCGCGCTCATCGACGTCAACGACGACGCCGAGACCATGAAATGGGCGCGCTGGCTGGGTGCGACCGAGGACGACGTCCTGCGCGCCATCGAGGCGGTGGGCCCTTTCGCGGCCGCGGTGCGCGACTACCTGGCCGAAGAGGAATGACGCGCTAGGCTGCGCGCGCGAGGAACTGCCGCACCTCGCGGCCCTGCATCCGCGCGAGCGGCATCAGCATCGGGAATTCGGCGGCGGCGATCTGCGGGCGATGCGCCGGCTCACCGCACACCCATGCGCCGGCCTCCATCCACGACTTGAACAGCGGCGACAGCGCGATGGAGCGCGTGTCGGACAGGCGCTCCAGGCCGATGCCATTGCGCGGGTGCACGCGATAGTCGTCGGGACTGAGGAACTTCGCGCAGGCGAGGCGGTGGGTCGACGCGGCGATGTGGCCGCCGTCGAGCATGCCGACGCGCGCGGTGCCGATCACGTAGTCGTGGCGGTTGTCGATGAGGTAGCGGGCGAGCGCCGACCACAGGTGCGTGATGACGCTCTCGAAGCGATAGAGCGGATGCACGTACGGCGTGTCCACTTCCACCATGCGGTCGCGAAGGACGATGAGCAGCGCCGTGTCGAAGCGCCGGTCGATGTCGTTGCCGCCCGCGCGCCGCGCATCCATCGGCGCCAGCACGCGGCACGATCCGACGATGTCGCCCGACTGGGTATCGGTGACGGCGAGGATCTCGCCGTGCTCATCGAAGAGATCCTCGGCGGGCAGGAATCCCGTTTCCCGGGCGACCGCGACTTCGCGAAAACGCCGGGCGCGCTCGAGTGCCACGACGCCGCGAAGGACGTCAGCCTCGAAGGGCCTCGCGGGATCGTGGAGGGTTGCGGCCGGGACCGATGCCATTGCGCCTCCGGGCGTAGTTCGACGGACTGTAGGTGCCCGTTGTGACGCCCCAATGACAGGCATCGCGGGACGCTGTCGCGAATCCGTAAAGGGCGAAGACCTACACTCTCGGATGTTCATACGGGAGGTGTTGGCCCTGGCCGTCGCATGCGCCTGCATGCAATGCCACGGCGCTTCCTCCTGCGCGAGCACGATCGCCGGATTGCGATCGCTGCTCGCCGACGAGTCGTTCGCCCTCGAGTGGCGCGAGACCACCATGGACGACGAGAAGCCCCTGGTGCTCTCCGTCCTCGAGCGCGACGGCATCCTCTTCCTGGTGTTCGTGAAGACGGGAGAGGGCCTGTGGGCCGAAGGCGCCGCCCTCGTGTGCCGCGACGGCGAGGCGCTCGAGGCGAAGCTTCCTTCGCAGAACCTGAAGGTGGGGCCGGCCGCGGGCTGGGCGGTGCGTTACGCGTTCGCGAACGGAGCGCAGTTCCGGCTGACGCGTGCGGCGCCGCAGCGCCTGCGCATCGAGACCGCGGGTTGGAGCGGCGTGTTCGCCTGCCCGGCTACCCGAAACGACCCGTGATGTAGTCTTCCGTCTGCTGCTTGGCGGGCTTCATGAAGATCTGCTCGGTCTCGCCGAACTCCACCAGCTCGCCCAGGTACATGTACGCGGTGTAGTCGGAAACGCGCGCCGCCTGCTGCATGTTGTGCGTGACGATCACCACCGTGTAGTCGTTCTTGAGCTCGGTGATGAGCTCCTCGATCTTCGCGGTGGAGATGGGATCCAGCGCCGAGCACGGCTCGTCGAGGAGGAGGATCTCGGGCTTCACCGCGATGCCGCGTGCGATGCAAAGGCGCTGCTGCTGGCCCCCGGATAGGCTCGTGCCGGTCTGGTTCAGCTTGTCCTTCACCTCTTTCCACAGCGCCGCCTTGGTAAGCGCCCATTCGACGCGCTCGTCCATGCGCGCGCGCGACAGGTTCTCGAAAAGCCGCACGCCGAAGGCGATGTTGTCGTAGATCGACATCGGGAAGGGCGTGGGCTTCTGGAACACCATGCCGATCTTCGCGCGGATGAGCGACACGTCCATCTTCGAGGTGAGAATGTCCTCGCTGCCCATGAGCAGCTTGCCCTCGGCGCGCTGCTCGGGATAGAGCTCGTACATCCGGTTGAACGTGCGCAGCAGCGTCGACTTGCCGCAGCCCGAGGGTCCGATGAAGGCGGTGACGCGCTTTTCGGGGATCTCGAGGTTGATGTTCTTCAGCGCGTGGAAGCGCCCGTAGTAGAAGTTGAGGGCGCGGACCTGCAGCTTGGCGGGCGAGGCCGTGACGGCGCCTCGCTCGGGAACGGCCGTGACGGGAAGCGGTGCGTTCATGATCGTCATTTCCGGAAGAGGGTGCGGGCGGTGATGTTCACGGCGAGCACGAAGATCGTGATGAGCGCGGCACCCCCCCACGCCAGCCGTTGCCAGTCGGGGAACGGGCTCATGGCGAACTGGAAGATCACCACGGGCAGGTTGGCCATCGGCCGGTTCATGTCCGTGGACCAGAACTGGTTGTTGAGCGAGGTGAAGAGCAGCGGTGCGGTCTCGCCCGAGATGCGCGCGATGGCGAGCAGTACACCGGTCACGATGCCGGCCCTCGCGGCGCGGTACGACACCATCGTGATCACCTTCCACGTGGGCGCGCCCAGCGCGGCCGCGGCTTCGCGCAGGCTGTTGGGCACGAGCTTCAGCATGTCGTCGGTGGTGCGCACGACCACCGGGATCACGATGATCGAGAGCGCCAGCGACCCGGCCCAGCCGGAGAAGTGCCTCGCCTGCGCGACGTACACGGCGTAGATGAACAGGCCGATCACGATCGACGGCGCCGAGAGCAGCACGTCGTTGATGAAGCGCGTGGCGGGTGCGAGCCATCCGCGGCGCCCGTATTCGGCGAGGTACGTGCCGGCGAGGATCCCCACGGGCGTGCCGATGAGCGTGCCGAGGCCCGCCATCAGGATGCTGCCGACGATCGCGTTGGCGAGACCGCCGTCCCCGCCCGGCGGCGGCGTCATCTGCGTGAAGAGCGAGGGCCGCAGCGCGGACGCGCCTTCCCACAACAGCACCGCGATGATCCACGTGAGCCAGAAGAGGCCAAAGGCGAGGGCCGCGCCCGACAGGCCCATCATCAGTGTGTTGGTCCGGCGGCGCCGGCGATACACCGAATTGGCGGAAGCGGTGTTCATGCGGCCTCCCCTTCGCGGCGGGCGAGCTGCATCAGCAGGAACTTGGAGAGCGCGAGCACCACGGTCGTGATGAGGAAGAGGATGAGGCCCAGCTCGATGAGCGCGGATGTGTAGAGGTCGCCCACCGCTTCCGTGAACTCGTTCGCGAGCGCGGAGGCGATGGAGTTGCCCGGCGCGAGAAGCGACGCCGAGAGGCGATGCGCATTGCCGATCACGAAGGTCACCGCCATCGTCTCGCCGAGCGCGCGGCCCAGGCCCAGCATGATGCCGCCGATCACGCCCACCTTGGTGAACGGCAGCACGACTCTCCAGACGACTTCCCAGGTGGTCGAGCCGAGACCGTACGCCGACTCCTTGAGCATGGGAGGCACGAGCTCGAATACGTCGCGCATCACCGCCGTGATGAAGGGGATCACCATGACCGCGAGGATGATGCCCGCGGTGAGCAGGCCTATGCCCATCGGCGGACCCGAGAAGAACACGCCGATGCCGGGGATTCCTCCGAACCACGACTTGAGATAGGGCTGGACGTATTGCTGGAAGAGCGGGGCGAAGATGAACAGGCCCCACATGCCGTAGATGATGCTGGGGATCGCGGCCAGCATCTCGATCGCGGTGCCGAGCGGGCGGCGCAGCCACACCGGCGAGAGCTCCGTGAGGAACATGGCGATGCCGAAGCTCACGGGGATCGCGATGACGAGCGCGATGGAGCTCGTGGCCAGCGTGCCGACGATGGGCACCAGCGCGCCGAACTCCTCGCGCACCGGGTCCCACTCTTCGGTCCAGAGGAAGTCGAGGCCGAAATGGCGGATCGTCGGCGCGGCGCCGATCAGCAGCGACACGAGGATCGCGGCGAGCAGGCTGAAGACGAGGAGCGCGAAGAACCGGGTGAGGTTCCGGAACAACGCGTCCATCAGCGCATTGTTGCGCAGCATCGGCGGTCTCGGGAATCGTTCCAGGGCGACCGCCGGCTGTCGAGCGATCGTGGCGTCCGTATTATCCAGCACCATGCTCATGGGAGGAATCCGTCTCCACAGAGAAAAAGGGGGCGGTCATGCCGCCCCCAACCCATCGCCAACGAGGGAACCGCGGCTTCAGTACACCGCCTTGCCGGATGAATCCGTGACAACCTTCCACGACGCCTCGATCTGCTTCACGACCGGATCGGGCATCGGCACGTAGTCGAGCTCCTCGGCCATCTTGCCGCCGTTCTTGTACGCCCAGTTGAAGAACTTGAGCACTTCGCGGCCCGCCTCGGGCTTCTCCTGCTTCGCGTGCAGGAGGATGAAGGACGCGCCCGTGATCGGCCACGCCTTGTCGCCGGCCTGGTCGGTCAGCACCACGCCCATGCCGGGGACGGATTTCCAGTCGGCGTTCGCGGCCGCGGCCTTGAAGTTCTCGTCGTCGGGCTCCACGAACTTGCCCGACTTGTTCTGCACCTGGCCGTGCGCGAGCTTGTTCTGCTTCGCGTATGCGTACTCGACGTAGCCGATGGCGCCGTCGAGCTTCTGCACATAGGAAGCCACGCCCTCGTTGCCCTTGCCGCCCACGCCCGCGGGGAACTTCACGGAAGTGCCTTCACCGACGGTGCCCTTGAAATCGGCGCTGACTTTCGAAAGGTAGTTGGTCCAGAGGAACGTCGTGCCGGATCCGTCCGAGCGATAGACGACGGTGATTTCCTGGTCGGGCAGCTTCAGCCCGGGATTGAGCTTGGCGATCGCCGCGTCGTTCCACTTCTTTACCTTGCCGAGGTAGATGTCGGCCAGCAGCGGGCCGGTGAACTTCATCTGGCCCGGGTTCACGCCGGTGACCTTCACGACCGGAACCACGCCGCCCATGATCGCGGGGAATTGCACGAGGCCGTTCTTCTCGAGGTCCTCGCCCTTCATCGGCATGTCGGAGGCGCCGAAATCCACGGTCTTCGCGGTGATCTGCTTGATGCCGCCACCGGAGCCGATGGACTGGTAGTTGAGGCCCGTGCCGGTGTTCTTCTTGTACGCGTCGGCCCACTTGGCGTAGATGGGATACGGGAACGTCGCGCCGGCACCGGTGATGTCGGCGAGCGCGCAGGTCGAAAACGCCGCGGCGGCCAGCGCCGGGGCAAGGATGCGCTTGATCAGCATGGGAAAGACTCTCCTTATATTGGGATGCAGCGAGTTATCCCAAGGGAATATACGGAGAGGTTGTGACACTCCGGTGACAGTCCCGGCAGGCGCGACCTTTGCGCAAGCCGATGCTATACACCGTCGACTCCGTTGCGGCCTACTGGTCGATCGGGAGGATCGCCGCGATCGCCATGTGAACGGGCGTACCATCCTGACGATTCCCACAGGGAGGAGGCGCTGCCATGGTGCTTGGAATGTCGCTCGCCGGTTTCACGCTGCTTCACGTCGCGATCAGCCTGGTCGGCATCGTGACCGGATTCGTCGCGGTGTACGGGATGCATTCCTCGAAACGCATGCCCGGCTGGACGGCGATCTTCCTCGCCACCACGATCCTCACGGACGTCACGGGTTATTTCTTTCCGTTCGAGAAAGTATTGCCGTCCCACATCGTGGGCGCGATCTCGCTCGCGATACTGGCCGTGTCGCTCGTCGCGCTGTACGGCAAGCGGTTGGCCGGACCCTGGCGCGCGATCTACGCGGGAACCGCCGTCGCCGCGCTCTACCTCAACGCGTTCGTGCTCGTCGTCCAGGCGTTCCTCAAGGTGGCGTTCCTGCACGATATCGCGCCGACGCAGCAGGATCCCGGCTTCATCATCGCGCAGGGCGTGCTCTTCGTGGCATTCATCGGCATCGGATGGCTCGTCGTGAAGTCGTTCCATCCGGCAGCCGAGGGGCGTGCCGCGGCCGCGGGCTGAGCTCGCCGTGAACGAGCGCCTCACATCGCCGACGACGCAGTCGCGCCACGAACAGGCGTTCCCGGCGCTCGCGCCCGAGGAAGTCGAGCGGCTACGGCGCTTCGGCACCGTCCATCGTTATCGCGACGGCGATCACGTGGTCCGCACGGGCGAGCCGAGCCCCGGAATGTTCGTGGTGCTGTCCGGCGCCATCCGGATCACGGGTCGCGACGGCCACCGTCGCGACCTGCCGATCATCGAGCACGGCCCCGGAATGTTCGCCGGGGAGCTGAACCTCCTCGCGGGGCGGCCGTCGTTCGTCGACGGCATCGCCGAAGGCAACCTCGAGGCGATCCTCATCGACGCGGACGGTCTGCACACGCTCTTCGTCTCCGAAGCGCTGCTCGGCGAGAAGATCATGCGCGCGCTCATCCTGCGCCGCGTGGGGCTCATCGAGTCCGGCGCGGGCGGCCCGGTGCTCGTGGGCGGCGACTCGCTGCCGGGCGTGGCGCGGCTGCGCGGGTTCCTCACGCGCAACGGCATTCCGCACGTGCTGCTCGATCCGGCGACCGACGCCGATGCGCGCGCGTTCATCGAGCGCTACGCGCCCGCGCCGGACGACCTTCCGATGGTGATCTGCGCGGACGGCACGATGCTGCGCAATCCGACGGAGGTCGAGCTCGCACGGTGCATCGGCATGGTCGATGCGGAAGCGCTCGACACCGAATACGATGTCGCGATCGTCGGTGCCGGGCCGGCAGGTCTTGCCGCGGCAGTGTACGCCGCCTCGGAAGGATTGTCGGTGGTGGTGCTCGATGCGCGGGCATTCGGCGGGCAGGCGGGTGCCAGCGCGCGCATCGAGAACTATTTCGGCTTCCCGACCGGAATCTCCGGGCTCGCGCTCACGGCGCGCGCGTTCAACCAGGCGATGAAGTTCGGCACTCGCATGATGATCCCCGCCGAGGTCGTTCGCATGCAATGCGACGACGAGACCAATCCGAAGTTCACGCTGCATCTGGCCGACGGCACGCGCGTGCGCGCCCGCACGGTCGTCGTGGCGAGCGGCGCGCGCTATCGCCGGCCCGGCCTCGCGGGGCTGCTCGCGATGGAAGGACGCGGCGTGTGGTACTGGGCTTCTCCCATCGAGGCCAGGATGTGCGCCCGCCAGGAGGTCGTCCTCGTCGGCGGCGGCAACTCCGCGGGCCAGGCCGCGGTGTTCCTCTCGGGGCATGCGGCGAAAGTCTGGATGCTCGTGCGCGCGCGCGGGTTGGCGGCCAGCATGTCGACGTATCTCATCGACCGTATCGAGTCGATCCCGAACATCGAGCTTCTCACGCAGACCGAGATCACAGCGGTCGGCGGCGACCCGAAAACGGGCGTGGATTCGGTCACGTGGCGATTCGGCGCGTCCGGCGAGGAGAGCACGCGCCCGATCCGCCATGTGTTCCTTTTCCTCGGCGCCGATCCGCGAACGGACTGGCTCCAGGGTTGTGGCATCGGCGTCGACGCGCGGGGGTTCGTGCAGACCGGCGCAGACAGCGGCGTGAAGGAGAGGCAGGCGCTCGAGACGAGCCTCGCGGGCGCGTTCGCCATCGGCGATGTCCGCTCGGGCTCGACCAAGCGCGTGGGCGCGGCGATCGGCGAGGGCGCCAACGTCGTGACGCAGATCCACGTGCACCTGGCCGCGCATCCGGTCGCGGCGCCTGGCGCGCGCTGACGCAGAAACGAAACGCGTATGTCGTCGCGTGGATACGTCGTCGGAATGCGACAGCCCGTGTCAGACGCCGGCGTTTTTTTGTCCGTGGCTCACATCCGGCGCGCGGAGAGGTCCAACATGGGCGAGGTCCATCCATGGAGGATTCATGCGCCGGCATCCTGCAGCAACGCCCACCAGCCGTACCGTGATCCGAGAGCTCGCGATGCAGACGGGCCGCAGCTATGAAGAAGCGCAAGCCGCTTACGAGCGCGAGCTCGAGCGGCTCGAATCGGGAGCGACGGTCACGACGTACGTCCCGGTGATCGCGCGCCGCCGCGCGAAGGAGGTGCTGTCCCAGCACCGTCGGCACTGAGCGACAGTTTCGCGAAGGTCACATTTCGTTGTCGATCGACACGAAACTGTCGGGCAAAAGGCGTTCTAATATCGGGCAAGCAAAGGAGAAGCCCGTGGAAAAACGAGAAGCCGTCATCATCAATCACCTCGGGCTGCATGCCCGCGCCGCCGCGAAGCTCGTGACGCTCTGTTCGCGGTACCACTCGAGGGTCGTTCTCGTCGCGAACGGCCGCTATGCGGAAGGCCGCCAGTTCATCGCGCTGCTCATGCTTTCGGCGGCCTTTGGAGCGCAGGTCTCGATCGAGGTGAGCGGGCCCGACGAGAAGACGGCCATGATCGCCGTCACTCGCCTCATCAGCGACGGATTCGGGGAGCGCTGAGCGGCGGCGCGCCGCGCGGGTTTCCCATGCCGGATAATGTCCGGCCATGGACCCCAAGATTCCGCGCGAGGTCGGCGACCCCCACGACCCGGACGCCGACCCGCTCGAAACCGCCGAGTGGGTGGAGGCGTTGGACGCGCTGATCGAATCGGAGGGACCGGAGCGTGCGACATTCCTCCTGCGCCGGCTCCTGCAGCATGCGCGCACGCGCCGCGTGCCGCTGCCGCAGGTGCTCGCGACGCCTTACGTGAACAGCATTCCGCTCGCCGAGCAGCCGCCGTACCAGGGCAACCTCGAGATCGAGGCGCGTCTCTCGGCACTGGTGCGCTGGAACGCGCTCGCCATGGTGGTGCGCGCCAACCGCGTGAGCGGCGAGCTGGGCGGGCACATCGCGAGCTACGCATCGGCGGCGGATCTCTTCGAAGTCGGCTTCAACCATTTCTTCCGCGCCGGCGATCGCGGCGATCTCGTCTACTTCCAGCCGCATTCGGCGCCGGGAGTGTATGCGCGAGCGTTCCTCGAAGGCAGGTTGAGCGAGGAGAGCCTCGACAACTACCGCCGTGAGACGGGCGGCAAGGGCCTGTCGTCGTATCCGCACCCGTGGCTCATGCCGAACTTCTGGCAGTTCCCGACGGGCTCGATGGGACTCGGTCCTTTGTTCGCGATCTACCAGGCGCGCTTCATGCGCTACCTGCAGCATCGAGGCGTCCTCGATCCGGCGCAGGCCGCGGAATGGTCATCCCGCAAGGTGTGGTGCTTCGTCGGCGACGGCGAGATGGACGAGCCCGAAGCGCTAGCGGGACTCTCGATCGCCGCGCGCGAGAAGCTCGACAACCTCGTGCTGGTCGTGAACTGCAACCTGCAGCGCCTCGACGGGCCGGTGCGCGGCAACTCGTCGATCGTCCAGGAGCTGGAGGGCCTGTTCGCCGGCGCGGGATGGAACGTGATCAAGCTCCTCTGGAGCGGCGACTGGGATCCGCTCTTCCTGCGCGATACGCACCAGTGGTTGGAGAAACGCTTCCTCGAAACCGTGGACGGGGAGTTCCAGACGTACGCGGCGACCGACGGCGCCTTCAACCGCGAGCATTTCTTCAACAAGTATCCCGAGCTGCGGCAGCTTGTCGCGCACCTGTCCGACGACGATATCGATCGCCTGCGCCGCGGCGGCCACGATCCCGTGAAGATCTTCGCCGCGTACTGGCACGCCGCGCGCCACGCGGGACAGCCGACGGTGATCCTCGCCAAGACCAAGAAGGGCTACGGCATGGGCACGGCGGCGCAGGGCCGCATGACCACGCACCAGCAGAAGAAGCTCGACACCGAGCAGCTCATCGCATTCCGCGACCGTTTCGGGTTGCCGCTCGCCGATGCGCAGTGCGACGCCTGCGAGTTCGTGCGGCCGGATCGCGACGCCCCCGAGATGGCGTACATGCACGCCCGGCGCGAAAAGCTCGGCGGATACCTGCCCGCGCGTTCCGCGAAAGCCGATCGCATCGCCACGCCCGAAGCGGCGGCGTTCGCAAGATTCGCGCTCGAAGCCAACGGCAAGGAGATGTCCACGACCGTCGCATTCGTGCGCATGGTGGGCGCGCTTCTTCGCGATGCGGCGATCGGCAAGCGCATCGTGCCCATCATCGCGGACGAGGCGCGCACCTTCGGGATGGCCGACCTCTTCCGGCAGATCGGCATCTACTCGCCCATCGGCCAGCTCTACGAGCCCGAGGACCAGCACCAGCTCTCCTACTACAAGGAAGCGACCGGCGGGCAGATCCTCGAGGAAGGCATCAACGAGGCGGGCGCGCTCGCATCGTGGGTGGCCGCGGCGACGAGCTACTCCGCGCACGCGTTCCCGATGCTGCCGATGTACATCTACTACTCGATGTTCGGCTTCCAGCGCGTGGGCGACGAGATCTGGGCCGCGGCGGACTCGCGCTCGCGCGGGTTCCTGTTCGGCGCCACCGCCGGGCGCACGACGCTTTCCGGCGAAGGACTGCAGCACGAGGACGGCACGAGCCACCTGGTCGCCTCGACGATACCCAATTGCCGCGCCTACGATCCGTGCTTCGCCTACGAGCTCGCGGTGATCCTCGA